>Ga0210028_1000298_pt1 | contig 43227 bp, 31 predicted proteins | sample CryGeymeta201513_FD_185468 | JGI IMG/M metagenome (GOLD analysis project Ga0210028, IMG submission 185468) | Groundwater microbial communities from Crystal Geyser aquifers in Utah, USA - Crystal Geyser metaG 2015-13 (SPAdes) (version 2) | ecosystem: Environmental > Aquatic > Deep subsurface >...
GAAACCTTCAAGGTTTTTATTTTAGCTAAGTTCGATAAAATTTTAACATAACAAAATATGGTAAAGATAAACCTTGAAGGTTTTTAGAGATGCCCTTATGATATTGTTAAGATCAATTAAGATAGAAATTTTGAATTCATAAAAAATCATAATTGATCTTAATAAATCTGTGTACCATTGTTTTCTCTCAACGAAAATGGGAAATATCATTCTTACTTCTCCACAAAATTTTGGTATATTTCGTTCCGAAATATGAGAAAAAGGAGAACTTTTGAACGTGAATGTTGAAATTGAAAATTTACCTAAAGACGAAAACCTGTTAATAGATAATCTGCCGGAAATTCTTCCGGTTCTGCCGTTAAGGGATATTGTAATTTTTCCCTATATGATCTTCCCGGTGCTGGTGGGAAGAGAACAGTCAATCCGGGCTGCAAATGCAGCCGTTGATCGGGATAAATTCATTTTTCTTTCAAGTCAGAAAAAATCAAATTTAGAAGACCCGCAAAAGGAAGATATTTATCAGGAAGGAACAATTGCGCGTATCGTTCAAATCTTGAAGCTGCCGAACGGATTAATGAAAATTTTAGTTGATGGTTTGCTGCAGGGACGAATAATTGAGTTCACCGGGAATAAAGATTTTTTTGAGGCAAGGATCGAGGTGATCATTCCGAAAATTGAAAACGACCATGAGATGAAAGCGCTTGTCCGCCAGATGACAGGGCTGTTTAAAGAATATGTGAAGATAAACCGGAATATCCCGTCAGAAGCTATTAATGCATTTGAAGCAATTGAAGAGCCGGATAGGAAACTTTTTTATGCCGCTGCAAATATTAATCAGTCGCTTGAAGTCAAACAGAAAATTCTTGTGCAAACTGAAATCAAGGATCAATTCTACGAGGTAATAAAACTACTGAACTCCGAGATAGATATTCTAAAAATAGAAAAAGAGATTGACGGAAAAGTTCAGGAGAATATTGGGAAGACACAAAGAAAATTTATCATTCAAGAGCAAATTAAAATTCTGCAGGATGAGTTAGGAGAAGATGGGGAATTCAATTCCGAGATCAACAAACTCCGTGACAAAATTAAAAAAGCCAAAATGTCTAAACTCGCCAATGATGCAGCGATAGAAGAACTAAATAAACTGCAAAAAATCCCTCCCATGTCTCCCGAATTCACCGTAATCAGAAATTACCTGGATTGGCTGATTGATGTTCCATGGTATAAAAAATCGGAAGATCATTTAGATATTAAGCATGTTGAAAATATTTTGAACGAAGATCATTTTGGATTAGAAAAACCCAAGGAAAGAATTATTGAACATATTGCCGTCCTTAATTTGGTAAAGCAAATGCGGGGACAAATCCTTTGTCTTGTTGGACCTCCAGGTGTCGGAAAGACTTCTCTTGGAAAATCAATTGCCCGTGCAATCGGAAGAGAATTTATTCGTATTAGTCTTGGCGGCGTTCGCGATGAAGCCGAGATACGAGGGCACAGAAAGACTTATATTGGCTCGATGCCGGGTAAAATTATCCACGCAATGAAACGGGCGGGAACAATAAATCCTTTAATACTTCTTGACGAGATTGATAAACTCAGCACAGATTTTCGAGGTGATCCTTCCTCCGCAATGTTGGAAGTTCTCGACCCTGAACAGAACCACACATTCCAAGATCACTATCTCGAAGTTGATTATGATCTTTCCCAGGTAATGTTTATCACTACGGCAAATATTCGATATTCAATTCCATTACCGCTTCAGGATAGAATGGAAATAATTGAATTACCAAGTTATTTGGAATATGATAAACTTGAAATTGCAAAACGCCATCTTCTTCCGAAACAAATTATAGCACATGGTCTTCAGGATAAAAATGTACAGATCAGCGAACAAGCAATTAAAAAAGTTATCTCGGGATATACGAGAGAGTCAGGCGTGCGAAATCTCGAAAGAGAATTAGCTTCGCTCTGCCGTAAATCCGCGAAGGAAATCGTTTTAAGAAATTCAGGTAATGGTGCTAAAGAGAAAAAAAGTAAACCACTTTTGATTGATGAGAAGAAAGTTGAAGAATTTCTCGGAATCCCAAGATTTAAACGTCAAACCGTGCAGAAAGAAAATCGTGTTGGCAGTACAACCGGTTTGGCATGGACGAGCGTTGGTGGTGAAATTTTGGAAGTTGATGTAACCATTATGCCCGGGCAAGAAAAACTTTCGCTTACCGGACAACTCGGCAACGTAATGAAAGAATCTGCACAAGCCGGACTAAGTTATATTCGTTCGAACACAAAAAAGCTGGGTATTCCTGAACAGTTTTTTAAAGGAAAAGAAATTCATATTCATTTGCCTGAAGGTGCAATTCCAAAAGATGGTCCTTCTGCCGGAATAACTATGGTGATGGCGATGCTTTCGGCAATTTCCGGTAAACCAACTTCATCCGATGTTGCTATGACCGGCGAAATAACTTTGCGCGGAAAAGTTTTGCCCATAGGAGGATTGAATGAAAAACTTATCGCCGCAAAACGAAGCAATATTCCTACGATTCTTATTCCGAAGGATAATGAGATTGATCTAAAAGAAATATTACCAAAAGTTAAAGACGGTTTGACCATTATTCCCATTGGAAGAATTGAAGATGCTCTTCCTTTTGTTTTTAAGAAAACAATTGTCAAGAGAAAACTTCCGGTTGTAAAGAAGAAAGCAATTGCAAAGAAAAAGAAATAAATGGCACAAGAATTTAAAATACCATTTGCTTTAAGTGATGAAGAAAAATATGCCGCACTCTTTCCGCAGATAAAATTTCTTCTGACCAAAGATGAACTGCTGCTTTCAAATCTTTCTAATTTTACGGCGGCACTAAAGCAGACGTTTGATAAAATTAGCTGGGTCGGGTTTTATCTTTTTGACGGAGAAAAACTTTATCTCGGACCTTTTCAAGGGAAAGTCGCCTGCACAAAAATTGAAATCGGTAAAGGGGTTTGCGGAACAGCAGCATTAAAAAAGGAAACAGTAATCGTGCAAAATGTTAATGATTTTCCCGGACATATCGCCTGCGATGACGGAACTAACTCTGAAATTGTTGTTCCGATCCTAAAAGGAAATGAACTTATCGGTGTGTTGGATTTGGATAGTTACCAATTTAATGCGTTTAACGAAACGGATAAAAAATATTTAGAAGAACTAAGCAAGTTTTTGGCGGAAAAAATCTTTATCAAATAAGAAAGTGGAAGTAAAGAAAATCATATTGTAAAAATTAGATGTCTTTTGTATCTTTATTGTAGAAACAAAGGAAAGGTTTAACTATGCGTATCAAAATTCAAAAATGGGGAAATAGCTTAGCTTTAAGAATTCCAAAAGCTTTTGCTTTCCAATCAAAAATTAGGCAAGATGAGTATGTGGATCTGACTTTGGAAAATGATAAAATTATTGTTGAACCAGTCGAAGATAATAAATATAACCTGGAAGAATTGATAGACGGAATAAAAAAATCGAATCTTCATAATGCGGTTGACTGCGGAGAAAAAGTTGGAGCGGAACAGTGGTAAAATCAAAACAGTATATTCCGGATTGCGGAGATATCGTTTGGTTGTCCTTTAACCCACAATCAGGGCACGAACAATCGGGGAGAAGACCTGCCTTAGTCATCTCGCCACAATCTTATAACGTAAAAACTGATTTGGCAATCTTCTGCCCTATTTCAAGTCAAGTAAAGGGATATCCTTTTGAAGTAAAACTGCCTGGTAATTTAGAAATTGGCGGTGTAATATTATCCGATCAAATCAAAAATCTTGATTGGAGAGCAAGAGACGTTGACTTTATCGGCAAGTTGCCAAAATCGTTATTAACCGAAACATTAAATAAAATAAGTGCTCTGTTAAACATATAATTGAAAAAAGTAGAAAAGTTTGTTTATATCATCAAGGTCAGATAAATATGGAAAAACATTTAAGTGTATTACGTTATCCGCACGATGACGAACAGTTAAAAAATGTGATCGATGTATTAAATAATTTTATTGCCTTTTGCTCCAAAGAATTTAAAGTTAATATAAAAATTAAAGCTGTATCAACAGTTGAGCTTAATCCAACAATTTGCAATTTGTTACAAAAGTTTCTGTCTTTTTCAGAAAAGCACTTTAGATGTGCAGATATACAAGAGGTAAATGAGTTATTAGAAATTATGAAAAATCCTCCAGCCGAAAGGTTATATATTATCAAACAATTAAGTAAAAGCAATGAAACATTTTGGGAGTTTTTTCATACTACAGAAGAAATTGCAACTTCACTTGAAATAAAAGAAGTTTTTCAGTTTATTTCTCTTAAAAACTTGAAATTAAAAAATAAGCAAGGACCTTGGGGTATTGCTGTGGGGGTTTATCCTCATTCTATTGCGATTGATACTACAGGGTTTAAGGAATCTATATTTCACGAGTTTTTGCATCAACTTGGGGTGTTAGATGGGTATGATTATATTACACATACAACTACATGTGTAAGTTCTTGTTGGATGCAATATACTGCAACATTTGGTAATTCGCTTTGTGAAGAACATTCAAAAGAATTAATAAATTTTATAAAACGTTGGCAGTTAAACTGACATTTTCTGAAAGCAACACGCTTTATACTACAGAGTATTTTTTTTGAATAATAAGTTGTTTGCGTTAATCAGAATCCAAGTTATAATATGTTAAAAATTAATTATGAGTTGATTTATGGAAGATAATAATAATGAGTTACTACCCGAACTAATTGATGATTCGGAACCTTTGGATTTACCAGAGTCAAAAAGAAAAGTTTATACCGAACAAGGTGACCCAGAGATCACTTCGCTTCATCAAAAATGGAAAAGGGGTAAATTAAACATACAGCCTGATTTTCAAAGAGGATTTGTTTGGGATCCAATCAAAGCTAGTCGATTAATTGAATCCATTCTTCTCGATATTCCTTTACCGGTAATTTATTTATCACAAGAAAAAGACGGTATAGAATATGTTATTGATGGACAACAGAGATTGACTTCATTTTTTTCATTTATCGACGGCAAGCTTCTTGGAAAGGATTTTAAATTAAACAAGCTTAATGTATTTACTGAATTAAATGGCAGTTACTTTAAAGACTTACCTGACGAATTACAAGATAAAATCCTTTATTATAAAATCAGAACCATCACTTTTCAGAAAGAATCTAAACAAGATTTGAAATTCGAAGTTTTCGAAAGATTAAACACTGGCGCAGTATCACTAAATGATCAGGAATTAAGAAACTGTATTTATAGAGGTAAATACAATGATCTGCTTTGGAAATTATCTGAAGATGAAACATTCTGTGAATTGTTAGGATATAAAGAGCCCCAAAAAAGGATGCTGGATGTTGAGTTTGTTTTACGTTTCGCAGCTTTTTATCATAATACTTTTATTAATTACACACCACCCATAAAGAAGTTTCTTAACAATGATATGGAGAAATATCGGAACATATCCGATCAAGATTCTTTAAAATTACGAAATGCATTTAAAAATACTGTTTCGATTATTAAATCATTTTTAGGTGGGCACGCTTTTAAACGATTTTATAGTGGCAATGAATCACAACCTAATGGTAATTGGGAGAAAAAGAAATTTAACGCATCACTTTATGATATTATGATGGACACATTTGCTCGCATAGATAAGAATCAAGCAATGCAAAACCTTGACGCGATGAGGGAAGTTTTCATTAATTTATTGACATCAGATCAACAATTTATTGACTCAATAGAATTATCCACAAGTTCCAAGCAAGCCATCCATATGCGATTTACAAAATGGCGAAATGCTTTAGATTCTATTTTCTCAATTACACAAAAAGAACCCAGATGTTTTTCTTCCCAATTAAAAGAGATTTTATATAAATCAAATCCAACTTGCACTATTTGTAATCAAAAAATATTGAATATTGACGATTCAGCATTAGATCACATAGAACAATATTGGACTGGGGGCAAAACAATTCCTGAAAATGCAAGACTAACACATAGATATTGTAATAATGCTCGTTCGAGAGGGAACGATATTCCTATTATAGTAGAGTTTCCTGGTAACCCAATAATAGATAGGACACGACGAAGTACACAAAGAATAATAGTTATTGAAAACGATAAAATATTTTGTAAGAGTTCTGTGGCCGTATTAATTGAAGCAGCAAATTGGCTTATTAAAAAAGGTAGAATAACAACTTCAAAGTGTCCAATAAAACTTAAAGACAGCGGCAGTAGCTATTTAATAAATACGCGACCTATTCACGAAGATGGAAGAGAGTTTTATAAGGGTGGAACAAAATTATTAAATAACCTTTACATTGATAAAAATTGGTCTCAAGATATTTGTATAAAAAAAACTAAAGAGTTGTTGTTTTACTGTGATATACCAGCGACTCAATTTGACCTTGATGAATAGTAATGTTTAATAACATCTTTAATAAGTAAAAAGTCAAGAGGAAAATAAATTCTCTCAGCTTCCTTTACATACTGCAAACTATTAGTCTCTGGTTTGTTCATGTTAGAAAATTAGAAATTAAGAAACAGGAATTCACATGTCATTCGTAGTAACCGCAAGAAAATACCGTCCGCAGCTTTTTGATGAAGTTGTCGGGCAGGAGCATATAACCAACACGCTTAAAAATGGCATAAAAAGCGGACGCGTTGCGCATGCGTTTATCTTCACCGGTCCGCGCGGAGTTGGGAAAACAACTACAGCAAGAATTCTTGCCAAAGCGTTAAATTGTGAAAATCCGAGAGACGCAGAACCTTGTAATGAATGTGAATTGTGTAAATCAATCCAGTCAAATCAATCAATGGATATTATTGAAATTGATGCTGCATCGAACCGTGGAATTGACGACATTCGCACGCTTCGCGATTCAGTAAAATACACTCCGACGAAAGGGAAGTATAAAGTCTATATTATTGATGAAGTGCACATGCTTACCAAGGAATCTTTCAACGCTTTGCTGAAAACTTTGGAAGAACCTCCTTCGCATACGATTTTTATCTTTGCAACTACAGATATTCACCGCGTACCGATAACCATTATTTCTCGATGCCAGCGTTATGATTTTAGACGAATTGATATTCACACTATAAAATCTTTGTTAAACAAAATTGCCGACGATCAGAAAATTTTGATTGATGATAGAACGTTAACGCTTATTGCGAAAAAATCGGATGGCGGACTCCGTGACGCCGAAAGTTTTTTTGATCAGGTGGTTGCTTTCTGCGGTGCAAAAGTTGAGTACGAAACGGTTATTAAAATTCTCAACTTTATTGATGACGAATTATACTTCCAGGTTTCCGATGCGATCAAATCGAAAGATTATCAAACCGCTTTTACTGTAGCAGAAAAAATTTATCAAAACGGCTGGAGCTTCACCGATTTTTTGGAAGGATTGATTGAACATTTCAGAAATATTTTAACGGTGCAAATTTCCGGTACGACTTCTCTCATCGAAACTGCCGAAATTTATAAAGCATTGTATAAATCAAACCGGAATATTTTTACCGAAAATGATTTGGTCAGAATTATCAGCTTTCTCACAAAAACATCATTAGAAATTCGCTATGCCGTAAATTACAAATTGAAAATTGAAATGGCGCTTTGCGTTCTAATCGGTTTGGAATCAACCCTAACCATTTCTCAATTAGTCGGAATGGTAAATTCCGGTAAATTTTCGGAACTTCAAATAAGCATTCCGGACGAACATTTGAAAGACAAAACTATTGCAATCGAAAAACCTTCGAAACAGGAAGCTGAAAAAAGGGGCGTTTCAAAAATAGCTGAAACGGCGACTGTGTTAATTCCCTCTACCAGCGATCCGGCGATCAAAAAAACTTTTGATAAATGTACTACCGGGATTCAGGATAGACTTTTCAACTATGAATCAGTGGTTAAACAATGGGAAGGTTTTGTCTCCTCAATTTCAAATGAAAAAAAATTACTTTTTGGAAAAATAATGAGTCAATTATCTCCGGTGAGTCTAAACGAAATGACCCTAAACGTCCATCTTGCAGATGGCTTTTCAAGAGAAGTGCTCATTCAGCACGAAGATTATTTTACCCAGAAGGCGAATGAAATATTTGGGGCAAAATTGAAATTTAATTTCATTGAAATAGAAGAAAATGAAGTGAAAACAGAAGAGGAATTACCCAAATCTGCAAAAAGAATGGAAGTGCCTGACACAAAACTTTACAATTACATTAAAAACGAACTTGGCGGCAAAGAAGTTTATTAAATCGCACTTTTCCCCTCAGAAACATTGTAAATTTTTTGATAATTCCTTAACTTTTCACACCATGTCTAAAAAATTAATTGTCGCCATTGATGGACCCGCCGGTTCGGGAAAAAGCACGACTGCAAAACTTCTTGCAGATAAACTTAAGTACCTATATTTAGATACCGGCGCTATGTACCGGGCAATCACTTCCCTCGCATTAAAACACAACATTCTTGATGATGAAAAAGAAATTATCAATTTATTAGAACGAACTGATATCGAACTGACTTATTCGGATGGAAATTCGCGTGTTTTTGCCGATAAAGTAGAACTTTCCGATGAAATTAGAAGTTTAGAAGTAAATAGCAATGTTAGTGATATAAGTAAGATTAAAAAGGTCCGCCAAATTTTAGTTAAAAAACAGAGGGAAATTGGGGCATTGGGTGGTATTGTAATGGAAGGTAGAGATATTGGAACAGTAGTTTTTCCAAATGCCGATGTTAAATTTTTCTTAACCGCAACAATTGATGAACGAACAAAAAGACGCACAAAAGAAATGAGCGAAAAGGGAAAACATGTTCACGAAGATATGGTAAAAGAAAGTCTTTTGAATCGTGATAAAATTGATTCAACAAGAGAAGTAAGTCCGCTTCTAAAAGCTGAAGATGCAATTCCGGTTGATACCTCCTTTTTAACAATTGATGAACAAGTAAACTTTATTTATGATGAAGTAGCCAAAGTTGCCAAGTCTAAAGGTGTTGAACTTTGAGGTTGAATGAGTTGTTCCTTGGTAAACGGATGAAATATGGTTGTATCAATCGATAAAAACGCCGGATTTTGCTGGGGTGTAGTTCGGGCAATAGACTTTGCCGAACGGGAGTTACAAAATTCTTCAAAAATGTATTCACTCGGAGATGTTATTCATAATGCTTCGGAAGTGAATCGACTTGCAAAATTGGGTATGGAGACAATTTCAGTTGAACATTTTGACAAAATTCCAGCAGGTAGTAAAGTTTTAATTCGCGCTCATGGAGAACCGCCATCAACTTACAAAAAAGCGGTCGATTTTGGAATTGAATTGATAGACGCCACTTGTCCGGTTGTTACTAAAGTTCAGGAAAGAATCAAAAAGTTCGTTGATAAGAATTACCAGGTGGTTATCTTCGGCAAAAAGGATCATGCTGAAGTTCTAGGGTTACGCGGTGTAACGGGTGACAAAGCGATTGTTATTTTGACTTTAAGCGAGGCTTTGGAAAGAGTAAATTTAGCACTGCCGACAGTTCTCTTTTCACAAACTACAATGGATAAAGAAACATTCGCGTCAATCGCTTCAGCATTAAAACTGAAAGTGAAAGAGTTAATTATTGGAACCATTGAGGACGAAGCGGTTGAATTTCATGCAAAAGATACGATTTGCGGACAGGTTTCCGGGCGAGAAAAGAAGCTGCGGGAGTTTGCCCTTTCGAATGATGTTATTATCTTTACAGCAGGGAAAAAAAGCAGTAATGGAAAAGTTCTGTTTGCTATCGCGAAGGAAGTAAACCCGAAGACTTTTTTTGTGGAATCGAATGAAGAAATAGATTTTTCATGGTTTAAGGATGCCAAAACCGTTGGTATCACCGGTGCCACATCAACCCCGAAATGGGTAATGGAAGAAATTAAAAGTGTAATAGAAAAAAAAGCCCATCCCTAACCCTTTACACAGGGAAGGGAAATTTGATTCCCCATTTGGGAGATTAAACAGGGCTTAAGAAGAATTTTAGAAGTCATGGTTAACTAATAATGTCAAACTAATCTGCCTCTGGCAGACTATTTTTATTCTCATTTCATGACTTGGAAAGTAAAAATAGTTAAATATTTTTTTGGAGGTCTAATGTCCGAAAAGAAAAAAAAATCACTCCTTGATGAATTCAACAGTGCGAAAAAATTCTTTCATGAAGATGAATATTCGCAAGAAGAATTTTCTGCCCTTTCTAAATTATACGGAGACTCGTTTCGCGATGTAAAAGAAGGCGAAATCATCAAAGGAACAATCGTAAGAGTTCAACAAGATACTGTCATTATTGATGTCGGATTCAAATCTGAAGGTCAAATTCCTAAAGATGAATTCTCTCCTGATGAACCAATTAAAATCGGCGCTGAGATTGAAGTTTTTCTTGAAAGTGTTGAAGATCAGGAAGGAAATCTTGTACTCAGCAAAAGACGCGCTGACTTCCTCAGAATCTGGGAGAAAGTTGTACGCGCACACGATACCGGCGAAATTATTCAGGGGAAAATCGTTCGCAGAATTAAAGGCGGAATGGTGGTTGACCTTATGGGAATGGAAGCATTTTTACCTGGTTCACAAATTGATGTTCGTCCTATTCGCGATTTTGATGCATTTGTTGGGATGATGATGGATTTCAAAGTTGTTAAGATCAATATTCCTACTGAAAATGTTGTTGTCTCTCATAAAGTTCTTGTTGAAGAAGAAATGGCTGACCAACGCAAAGAGATCCTTGACAGGCTTGAAAAAGGTCAAATCCTTGAAGGAACTGTTAAAGCAATCACCGATTTTGGCGTCTTCGTTGATCTCGGCGGTGTTGATGGTCTAATTCATATTACAGACCTCAGTTGGGGCAGAATTAATCATCCTAACGAAGTTGTTAAACTTGATGAAACTATTAATGTTGTCGTTACTGATTTCGATGAAGAGAAGAGAAGAATTTCTCTTAGTTTGAAAAAACTTCTTCCTCATCCCTGGGAGAATATCGAAGAGAAATTACAGATCGGGGCAAAAGTTTCCGGTAAAGTAGTTTCATTAACAGATTACGGCGCATTCATTGAAATTGAAAAGGGAATCGAAGGACTCATTCACAATTCTGAAATGAGTTGGACTCAACATATCAAACATCCTTCGCAAGTAGTTGCAATGGGACAAATAATTGAAGCTGTTGTTCTTAGCTTAGATAAAGAAGAGAAGAAAATCTCTCTTGGGATTAAACAACTTGAACCGGATCCATGGCAGGAATTGATGCAAAAATATCCTGTCGGCTCAAGACATTTTGGGATTGCAAGAAATCTTACCAACTTCGGAGTATTCGTAGAACTTGAACCGGGAGTTGATGGGTTGGTTCACATTTCCGATTTGTCGTGGACAAAGAAAATCCGCCATCCCGGGGAAGTTGTGAAAAAAGGTGAAAGAATTGAAGTGCTTGTTCTTTCTGTTGATGTAGATCAGAGGAAAATTTCTCTGGGGCATAAACAAGTTCAGGATAATCCTTGGGACACATTCGGAAAATCGTATGCTGTTGGGTTTGAAACACAAGCCAAGATTGTCCGCATCATTGAAAAAGGAGTTATTGTAGAACTTCCTCTTGATGTTGACGGATTTGTTCCTACAAGCCATCTTTCAACGGCGAAGATCAAAAACCTTTCGATTCATTTTCCAATTGATACTCAAATTGATTTAGAGGTCATTGAGTTCGACAAAGAAAATAAGAAAATCGTTTTGAGCGCCTTGGCATTGTTAAAGGATAAGGGTGAAGCGGAAATCCAGGAATTCATTACCTTGCACAAACTAGAGAAAATGACCCCGCAAGATGTGATGACCGCAGATACCGTTACCGTGAACTCGGCAGACTTCCCGAATTTTGAACTTCCGGAAGAAAGTCTTGCTCCACCGGAACAAACACAGGAATAAATCCAAATTGATGGAGTAAACAGTTAATCTATCGTAGAGACATGCCCTGGCATGTCTCTACAGTTTTAAAGAGAATGAATAAAAAAGTCGCATTACATACATTAGGTTGTAAATTAAATTTTTCAGAAACCGCCGCTATTGGTAAACAGTTTACGACACGCGGATTTTCGGTAGTTGAATTTTCTGACCATGCTGATGTCTATGTTTTAAATACCTGTTCAGTCACTGATAATGCCGAAAAAGAATGTCGCCAGGTTATACGCCGTGCGCTTAGACGCAATCCCGAAGCTTTTATTCTTGTTACAGGATGTTATGCACAACTTCGTCCTGAAGAAATTGCAAGGATAGACGGTGTGGATGCGGTTCTGGGAAGCAACGAAAAATTCGATCTTTTTTCTTACTTAAGTGATTTCAACAAAAAAGAACTTGCCTGCATTTATACTTCATCAAAGGAAGAATTGGATCACAGTTTTGGCGTCGCTTCGTCCACTGATATTGATTCGAGAACCCGTGCATATTTTAAAATACAGGATGGATGCGATTATAAATGCACTTATTGTACTATTCCTTTAGCGCGTGGAGGAAGCCGCAGTTTAGAACCCGAAAAGGTTATTGAACAATTTCGTTCCATTGTTAATCAAGGATACAAGGAAATAATTTTAACCGGAGTAAATGTTGGGGATTACGGTAAATCTTTTGAAATAGATTTTTATTGTCTTTTGAAAAAATTAGTTTCGGTTGAAGGTGATTTTAGAATCCGTATCAGTTCAATTGAACCCAATCTTTTAACTGATGAGATTATCGCACTTACTTTATCCACAGAAAAACTTTGTAAGCATTTTCACATTCCGTTGCAAAGCGGAAGTGATAAAATCCTTCGCTTGATGCAGCGCCGTTATAACGCTAAAGATTATAAAAGCCTCATTACAAAATTGCACAAAGCTGATCCGGAAATTGGAATCGGTGTTGATGTAATAACCGGTTTCCCGGGAGAAACCGGGGAAGAATTTATAGAAACGTATAATTTCTTAAGAGACTTGCCGGTATCCTATTTGCACGTCTTTAACTATTCTGAACGCCCGGATACAAAAGCTATCCCTTTTCTCGGGAAAGTAGGTAGTGCAGAGCGTAAACATAGAAGCGCCCTATTGAGAATTCTTAGCGATAAAAAAAGATTCGCGTTTCAAGAAAAATTCATTGGGAAGAAAGAAAGAGTCCTTTTTGAAGAAGCGGATGATAACGGCGTAATTAAAGGCTTTACTTCAAATTATATCAGAATCTTTCATCCGTTCAGGCGTGAATTACAGAATCAGTTTTCAGAAGTGAGTATAGAAAAAGTTCTCGGAAATTATTGTAACGCTTCGCTTGAAGGGGAAAATTTTTCTGTTGAACGGTTAGCTGTTTAATCCATAACTTTTCACTAAAAAAATATGAAAAAATTCGTCTTCCTTTTCCTTGTTGCAGTTTCGTTTTTATCACAAACGATAAATGGTCAGATTAAAAATCAGTTGACCTTGTCCAAATTTAATTTTACTGATCAGAACATGAATGAAACCGGTATTCACAAAGAGTTTTTAGAAGCGACCCAGCCAAAGAAAAATATTGCGCTTGCAATTTTATACTCAGCATTGTTACCGGGAATGGGGGAGTTGTACGCTGATAATTATGAATCGGGAAAATACTTTACTATTACTGATGCAGCGCTCTATGGAGTTTACTTTGGAGTAAACACTTATGGAGATTGGGGAAAAGAGAATTATAAATCATTTGCTAAAACCTATGGTGGGATCTCTTTGACAAGCAAAAATGATGATTACTTTGCGATCATCGGCAATTATAAAAATATTGATCAGTACAACGATGAAAAAGCGCTTGAACAACGATTTACAGAAATGTTCGACAAAAATATTATGAATTGGAAGTGGGAAAGCGAAACCCAGCGCCGTGAATACCGCGGAATGTGGCTTTCAAGTCAGCGCGCTTATAATAATTTACAATTTGTTGTTGGCGCGATGTTGGTTAACCGATTGGTGAGTATAATAAATGCAGTCAGATCAGTTGTTGCTTACAATAAAAATTTACAAGAGCAGACAAGCTGGAATATTTATTTTGACGCCAATCCAAATCCGCTTTCAACCAAAAACTTTTCGTTGAATTTTATTTCAACGTTCTAATTTACTCTTCAAATTGAAAGGAAATTTTTTAGGACCATCAAGTTCTGAAAGATTTCCTTTTTTTACATCTAATCATTGACCATTCTTTTCGACAATTCTGTCGTTTCATCGCCTAAATAGTCGTAACCCTATCATAACTCCATGGAATTTCTCGCCGAAAAGACCTTTTAAAACTGGCATACTCATTGAAATAAACCAGATGTACTTCTTAAAAATAAATGATCTTTTGAAAAGAGTTCTAAATGAAAATCATATTTATATTAACAATCATGCTGTTCCTTGCTCAATCGGTTAAAGCACAAGATTCTACAACCGTAAGTGTAAAAAAGGAAAAAATTTCTGCGCAAAACGAAAATAACCGCGATCCGTTAATCGATAAAAAAATGAAGGATGATGTTTTTATTGATAAGGATGGAGACGGAATTTGTGATTTTAGAACAAAAGGCATGAGCTTTGAAAAATTAAAAAGACGAAATCGCCAGGGTCCTGGCGATGGAAAAGGGAAAGGAAAGGGAAATCATTGAAAACGATAATCATTATTTTCGCACTATTCATTTCTTCGACTGTTCTGCATGCTCAGTTTGAGGTTTCGTCGGAATTTTATAGATATTCTGATGATAATATTTATAATAGCGCATTCAAAGTTTCGGATAACATATACAACACAGCCTTAAATGGAGCGTACAATTTCAGCAGTAACAAAAACACATTACAAGTATATAATCAGAATTCGATGAACTATTACCAGGAGAATATCGGGACATCGTCTTTTTTTCGAAAATACGGATTAGCGGATAATTTGCGACTGTCAGACGAAAGTCAGCTTAACCTTGGAATAAATTATAGTATAAAAAACAACCGCGAAGTTTTCACACTTTTAGATTTTACGCAGATTTCGACTTATGGAAACATGCGATATTCATTTTCCGAGACTGATGTGCTGACCGGCGGTTACATTTACAACTACAATAACTTTAATAATTTTTCTTTGTTTTCAAATTCCGTACATAAAACTTTTTTAAGATTCAACAGTTCATTCGAAACAGAAACTTCGCTTATGTTAAGTTGTGATTTGAGCGCAAAGTTATATTCGGCTGAACTGGGCAATCCCGCGAGCCAAGCTTATCAATTAAATTTGTACGCTCAAGTCGGTCAATCTATTGCAGAGAATACCGGTTTGAGTCTTTATTTTCAGTTGAAGAGCAACCTATCGCAAGTTACAAGATCGTTCGTTTATGATAATACACTTTTCTATCAGGATGAGCTCTTCAACGACGTGTTTTCAAATGAGGGTTATGAGACAGGCATTTCTTTTACAAAACTTTTTTCCTCTACGCTTGGATTAAAAGCAGAACTTGTTTACACTAAACGGGATTATTCAATGCTGCCCGTACTTGATTTTGATGGAAACATAATTGCTGCATCGCGTATTGATAATCAATTCGGATTTGGAGTGGAAATTCAAAAAGATCTTTCGAGTTATTTCCAAAGTTTGTCAGCGCACATCAATTGGAATTATTTACACAATAATTCAAATGACACTTTTTATAAATACGATAACCAACTTTTTTCGGCGGGACTTGATTATGCTTTTTAGTTTGAAAGTATAAGCTTAATTAGGCACTTCGAAAACCGCTATTGATAACATATTAACGATAATTGAATATCGAATAATGAGCAAGGAATAATGAATGTCGAAGTGAATACCACCCAAATTTCAATTTCATTATTCGAAATTCCTTGTTCGATATTCATTATTCATTATTCATTTTTTCCTTTTTACCTACCACTCTTCCGGCAATCTGGTGGGCAGGCAGTTTTTACATCTCGGGAAAAACAAAGTATCTTAACACTAAAGTTCGTGTAATTCGCCGCGGCGAATTGGCAGAATATTAATAAGAGAGATAAAGCCAAAGAATGACTGAATGAGAAGGAATGGATGAATGTTTTTCATTCAATCTTAGCGCGGCGCAGCCGGCAACCAATTTTTTTTTGATCTCAGAACAAGGATTAACGATTTTTGATTTTAGAAGTTAAAAAATCAAAAATCGCTATTCGTTAATCCCCGTCTGAGCCGGGCAGGCTTGTTCGTAAATCGTATCCCCAAAAACAAGAATTTAATCGAGAATATTATACAACGATGCAATCATTCGTCTCTGCCAATTTGGTTCTGGTTTATCCGACAGCTTATTGGCGGGCTTGTCCAGGTGAGGTGAACAGCCGAGTATGGGGTTTAATTTTTTATCCCATACTTCTGAAGTTTGTAGCGCAAATTTCTTTCAGTTAGTCCTAACAATTTTCCCGCTTGAGTTTGATTTCCGTTGCTTTTTGTCAACGCGTTCAATATTAATTTCCTTTCCAACGCCTCTACTTTTTCAACTAAGTTTCCTTCGGTTAATTCACTTACTTCCTCACGGATGAAACCTTTTATCGACATCGGTAGATCGTTCTGCGTAAGAGTGTTTCCTCTTGCTAATACAACCGCCCGTTCAATACTATTTTCGAGTTCGCGAACATTCCCGGGATAGGAGTATTTCATTAGCTGGTCAACAGCTTCTTTGGAAATTGTGAAAGTTTCCTTTTTGTTTTCGTTAGCATACTTCAAAAGAAAAAATTCTATTAAAGGAAGGATGTCTTCTTTTCTTTCGCGTAACGGCGGAATTTTTATCGCCACAATATTTAACCGGTAAAATAGGTCTTCGCGGAAGGTTCCTTCTTTTATTTTCTTTTCTAAGTCTTGATTTGTGGCTGCAATAATGCGAACATCAATTGGAATCGTTTCCGTTCCGCCCACACGTTCAATTTGTTGTTCCTGAAGTACGCGAAGTAGTTTCACCTGCATCGGAAGCGGAACATCGCCAATCTCATCAAGAAAAATCGTCCCTTTATTCGCTAATTCGAATCGTCCCTTTTTCATTTTATCCGCGCCGGTAAAGGCGCCTCGCTCATGACCGAAGATTTCACTTTCCATCAAGTTTTCCGAAAGAGCCGGAATGTTTACCGCTATAAACGGATTGTTTTTTCTCGGACTTATAAAATGTATCGCTTTGGCAAGCACTTCTTTTCCCGTCCCATTTTCACCGGTAATTAAAACGGTCGCTTTGCTTTCGGCAACCCGCGCAGCAAGATTTACCGCTTCTTCCATACGGGGTGATTGTGAAATGATAGAAGATATTTTGAATCTTTCTTCAAGCTGCTGTTTCAAATATTGATTCTCAGATTTCAAATTTTTATGCTCGATAATTCTTTCGAGGAGAATATCGAGTTCATCGAGATCAATCGGTTTTGCGAGATAATCATAAGCTCCAAGTCTCATCGCCTTTACGGCATTTTCAATTGTTCCGAAGGCAGTAACCATAACGAAACTGATTTCAGGATTAATCGATTTTACAGCTTCGAGCACTTCTATTCCGGTTTTATCGGGCATTTTGAAATCGGAAATAATGATGTCAATAGGATAATTTTTAACACTTTGAATTCCTTCTGTGCCGGAACTCGCTGTGTAAACGGTGTATCCTTTTTTCTTTAGGTAGCCGGAAAGAATTTCCCTTTGCCCCTGTTCGTCGTCAACAATTAGTAAGTTATAATTTTTCATTGTTTGGAATATTTAAGGTGAATGTGGTTCCATGATTTAGTTTGCTTGTAACATGAATTGTGCCGTGATGTTGATCTATAATTTTTTGTGCGATACTCAATCCTAAACCGTTTCCTTCTTTTTTTGTTGTAAAGTAAAGATTGAAAATTTTCGAGAGATTCTCTTCAGAAATTCCTTTGCCGTCATCACTGATTATAATAAGAATATTTGAATCTTTTTTATAGTAATTTAATTTCACTGAACCGTTTTCCGGTGTAGCGTCAAATGCATTTTGAAGGAGATTCAGCAGAGTCTGTTTCATCAATTCAGGATCAACCTTCATTTCGAATTCTGTCGCAGCGGTAACATCAAAATGAATTGAACGCTGTTTCGCCTGTTCGCTGAAGAGGAGGGAGAGTTCATTAAAAAATTCACCGGAGTTTATTTTCTGTATTTGCAGTTCAATCGGTTTGGCGTAGTTCAAAAATTGAGTGATGATTTTATTTATTCTCTCAACTTCGGTTTTAAGTACTTTTGTAATATCATGATATTCTGCACTTCCCTCAGTTGGAGTGAATTCTCTGCCCAAACGTTGTGCTATCATGCCGATAGCGTTGATCGGATTACGGATTTCGTGCGCAACGCCGGAAGCTAATTCTCCCATAGCCGAAAGCTTTTCATTCCGCTTTTTTTGTTCTTCCAGCAATCTTGCTTCGGTTAAATCCTTAATTACCAAAGTTGTGCTTCCGCCTTGATCATCGCTTTGTGATGCTGTAACCGACAAATATTTTGTTTTATCGCTTTGTAATAACTCCGTGGAAAACTCAATTACGTTTGCAGCCCCTTGGAATATCAATTTTTCCAACTCTTCAAATAATTCTTTCGCAAAAAATTTAAGATGCCGATTAAGAACTTCTTCGGAAGAAGTATGAAAAAGTTTTTCCGCTTGTTTGTTGAAAAGAGAAACGATAAAATCTTTATCAACCACGATTACGGCTTCACCCATATTGCCAAGCACAGTTCCGGTGAATGTTTTGAACTTAGACAATTCTGTTGAAACGGATTTGAGGTTTTGCATAGTAAACACAATACTTAAAACGATAATAGAAATAGCTGCTAAAAGGAAAAAAAGGATCACTACTCTTCTTACCATTCTCGTTTCTAAGTTTCTAATCTCGTCCATTGCTAACCCGATCCTGAATATACCGATATTTTCTCCTTCGTAACTGAGCTGTTGAATTACTTCATAAACCTTGTTTCCTTTAAAGGTGAATTCTCGCGTGAACGGTTTATCAATGGTTAGCGCTTGTTGAAGAAGTTCATCTTCAATTACCGAATTAATTTTGGTGACTCCCTTGCTCGCGGCTACAATGCCAACAGAATCTTGTAATACGATGTAAACAATTCCAGGATTAGAGGCGATGTCCTGTACAATTTTTCCTATGCCGATATTTTTTCTAAACTCCAGCAAAGAAGCGGCATCAAGATTTATAATGATGGCTCCTTTTTTATTTGCTCTTGCAAGGGCAACGGCAAACCGTTGTTCTCCGGCAATCCGGGATTCTCTCAATCCAACCACTACTTGATCTGTTTTACCGGAGAGAAGTTCATTTATTTCCTTCGGTCGCCTGGAGCTGCTTTCTCCTTTGCGAAAGTAACCGGGAGTAGGAACTCCATTTGATAAAACACGTATTCCTTCTGCGTTTAAGATATTGATTCTAAAAAGGGAATTCATTTTAGCGTAGGCGGCTAAATCTTTTTCAGTCAATCTTCCGGAACTATCGAGGTGGCGGATAAATCTTGCGTTATCTAATAATCGATCGGTAAGTAAATTTTCAATTTCATCTGATGCATGCAGCGTATTGATGCTTGAAAGTCGAATGGTTTCAATAAGAGAAGCCGCTTCTCTATCAAACAACCGGTAGATTTCTTTTTTACTTTCGCTGAGTTCAAAATAGGCTGAAGCAATCATCACGATTCCCATAAAAAAAGAAATGATGATGATGACCTTCGGATGTAATCTGAATTTATTTTTCATAACCAAAATTAAAAGAAATCTATTTAATATAACTACAAATGTTTGATTCAATACCGGGGGTGGAGATTCCAACCATTTCGACCTTCGTGTCGTATCGAAGCGTCAAGAAAGTCGAACTTTATTTAAATAAGTCTCAAATCCCTCTATTCTAAAGGGTAAATTGAATATTTTCAATTGGCACACCGGTTGTATAATTAATATCGAACTAATTATTATAAACAAAACAAAAGGAGTTAGATCATGAAAACCTTAGCAAAAATTTCATCGGTCTTCGCACTAGTTCTTTTCATCACCGTTTTCTTCACATCAGAAGCCAGCGCGCAGCAATACGGCGGCGGCAAAAAAGCAAACAAAGGATTTGTTGATATGAATGGCGACGGCATCAACGATAACGCATTAGATGCTGATGGGGACGGAATCCCTAACGGTCAGGATGCAGACTTTGTTCGCCCACAAGACGGCAGCGGCAGCAAAAATATGTTCGGCAAAGGTTCAGGCAAAAAAGGTCTTGGAACCGGTAACGGAACAGGAATTTGCGACGGCACCGGACTTGGCTCCGGTAACGGATCCGGAACAGGAGTTTGTGACGGAACCGGAAGCGGTTCGAATGGTAAAGGAAGAGGAAGAAAGTAAATCCTCTGAAATTAAAAAGGTGACCTTAGGTCACCTTTTTTTTATTATATATCCACAACTTCTGCTCAATAAAGTAGCTGCTTTAATAAATCAGGATTATCGCTCATAATACCGTCAATATCAAAACTTAAACATTTTAACATATCCTGTTCCGAATTTGGAGTATAAGCATAAACTTTAATCCCGTTTGCATGAGCAATAAAACATAAATGCTTGTCAAGCAACTCAAATGAAATAAGAAGGTGTTTATATTTTTGTTTGATACATTCATCCAAATTGTCTTCAAAATCACCGGAAGCATCATCACTGCCAACAATAAGTGCGGGGTCTAAGTTTTTTAATCTTCTGATAACATCCGGATTCGCTGATGTAATAATGGTTGTAGCATAGGCATGATTCTTTTCAATAACTTTTGCAAAATTTATCAAGCCCGAGTCGGGACAAGGCTCTTTCAAATCAATAAAAAAAGTTTCAAAACTTGTCCCAAATTTTTGCATAACGGTATCGAATGATGGGATCTTATACCCGCCGGAAAGATTAATGAGATTAACGTCAGAGAAGTAGAAATCACCTATGGCACCGGTAGTGTCGGATTGTTCATCAAGAAGGTAATCATGTAATATTACCGGTTGATAATCTTTGGTAAAACTGATATCGAATTCAAGATGTTTGAAGTTTTTTTTTACCGCTGCCTGAAAACTTTCAGTAGTGTTTTCAAGTTGTAACATGTGGTATCCGCGGTGGGCAATAATATTCACTTTTGCTGCTAAGTCTTCATCTTCCCGAACACATGAATTAAAAATGAAAACGATAACCAATACCGACAGAAACCGTGTAGTCAAATGATTCACCAAAGTCATAATTTTCTCTATATTTTATTTTACGCATGGAGTAATTGATCGAAAGATAGTTTAAAAGGGATGTTTCAAAGTTGAAGAAGAAGTTATGCGAGAGTTCAGTTTCAAGCCCTACTCCTAGTTTTAAATATGATTCATCGTAATGAGTATTTTTTGTAAAGTTTTCTCTTTGATAAATTGCTCCGGCTATAATAAACGGCGTATAATTTATTTGATTGAAACGGTAACCGATGGATAAACTAAACCGATGGTAATAAACATATCCGTACTCCGGTTCCAGGGTAAAATTCCCCCAAATTTGGTAAATCGCGCTTAAGGAATAGAATTGTTCCCTCACCAGATGATTTACTTTCAGATCAAAATCGTAAGGAGATTTTTCACTCACCTTTTTTTGAGGGAAAACACCAACTGAAAGCGCAAACAGAAGAAAAATAAGATATTTCACATGTACTCTTTTCAATATTGAAGTCAACTTTCATTGTAAGAAATTATCTGTTTGAGATAAAAATTAGCGATTTGAAAGATGACGGTTGTTACGGAGATCTTTACAAAACAAATATTACGATAAACAAATTTAAAAAAAATAGAAGACAAATTATCATAAAAATGAGAGTTGGGGTTGAACCTCGCCTGAGCATTTCTCTTCAGATAAAAATAATCTACGACATTCAAGTCGTTTGAATTCGTCCAGAAGGTCGGACTTGATTTTACTTCCGCTCCAAAACGGCTTTCTCGTTTACTATTGCGGGGTAATTATGTGGCATAACAATTGGATAAAGAACTAAAAAGTTGAAAACGACAAACAATTTTCATTTAACACTATGGAAACTAAAGTAAAAAAAAAATCTTCATTTTTCAGAAAACTCATTATCGCTTTAATTACGCTTTCGAAAGCGTACAAGCTAAAGTTAATTAGTGAGGAGAAGATGGAAAAAGAATCAAAAATAATAAAATGCACCGGCTATAAAAATATTGTTTGGGCTAGGAATGAAGATTTTCCGGACGAGGGAGAGGATGATTATTTCTCCCCATCTAAGTGGTACGGAAAATAGAAATGGTCATCATAAAGCTATTATGTGGCTTCCCAAAATCTGATAACGAGCTGATCCATTTTTCCAGGACAAAAAATAATAATTGAATCTATAAGAGATAAATCCCATCCAAAGAATAAAAAGGAATACAATGAAATTACCGGCAAAAAATTATTTTGAAAAAGCATTGCGATTTGCAGTATTGTTTATCGTCCTAACAAACACTATCATTCATGCGCAAAACAAAGGGGGAACCATTTCCGGTGAAGTGCGTGACGGTGTTAGCAAGCGCCCTCTACTTTACGCGAATATTTCAATTGTTGGAACACAAATCGGAGCTGTTACGGATGATAAAGGCTATTTTGTAATTAATAACGTAAGTCCGGGAACCTATCAACTAAAAACAACTTACATAGGTTATGCTGCCTTACTAAAAGAAGATATTGGCGTAGTTCATTTACGCAACACATCTGTTTCTATCGAACTTTTTCCATCACAAATTGAACTTAATGAAGTGAGTGTTACGGGAGGATATTTTCAAAAGCCGCTCGATCAATCGCTTAGTATTCGTTCTCTTACCCAACAAGAAATTCGCCGCTCTGCCGGATCTGCGGAAGATATATTCCGTGTTATGCAATCACTACCCGGAGTTGCTACAGCAGGGGGAAAGAGCGCACAACTTATTGTGAGAGGCGGAAGTCCGGATGAAAATTTAACGTTACTCGACAATATCGAGATTTATAATCCCATCCACTTTGCCCGCTCGGGAGAATCAATGGGGATTGTGAGCATTATTAATCCCTCTTTGTTAAAAGGGGTAGATTTTATGACCGGTGGTTTTCCGGCAAAATATGGTGATAAAATGTCCTCGGTTTTTGAAATGTCGTTGGTTGATGGAAATAAAGAAATGTACAACACCGACATAAACGCGAACTTAGGCGGATTTGGTGCAATGGTTGACGGACCTATTCCCGGAAATGGTACAATGATATTTTCTGCGCGTCGTGGATTTTTTGACTTGTTGACAAATCTTATGAACAAACCCGCCGCTCCTCAATATTATGATGCCGTAGCAAAATTAACTTACGATCTCGATGAGAAGAATAGGATCAGTTTTGTCGGATTCTATTATCTCGATCAAATCTCGCGTGAAGGGACGACAACCACAAAAAAGACAACATCGGAATCGACAACTTCAAAATATGATTATTTAACTCGTGATGATTATGGTACTTCTTTCGGTACCAATTGGAGGTATCTTTTTTCGCCGAAAGCTTTTTCACTCACCACCATTTCTTTTTCCGGGAATGGGTGGAATACTTTGCAAGGAACCGAAATTGATCGCTCGTTGGCAGGCGAAGACATCCGCGAAAACAGTTTTGATTTTAAGAATGAAACTACTTTTAACGTTCTTGATAATTTAGAAATAAAAGGAGGTGGTTATTTTCGTTTTATAGATTCGAAGCATACAACATGGAGACCAGCAGATACTACACGGATCGGACAAATTATTCCCGCATCATCAATTTCTTTTTTACCGGAAATGAGTAACAAAGTATCTTTGTTTTTACAAGATACATGGAGACCGTTCGTAAGATTATCGTTAACAACCGGGCTTCGGTATGATTATTTTTCATTTACAAAAGAAGGAAATATCAGTCCGCGGGTTTCAGCTTCATTTCATCTTAGTGACAAGACTTCTCTCAATGCTTCGTTCGGAAAATTTTATCAGACTCCGGCAGCATATCAAATTGCACTTGATCCGCATAATGTTTTTCTGATAAGCAGTCTTGCAACGCACTACATTGTCGGGATCGATCATCTCTTTGCGGAGGATACAAAATTTACCGTGGAGTTATATCACAAAGATTTAACTAATGTTTTTGTAGCTAACGATACAACAAATATTCTAACAAACGACGGCGAAGGATTTGCACAAGGAATTGAATTCTCGCTTCAGAAAAAATTTACTGATGGAATTGTTGGAAGCGCTTCATATTCTTATTCAACTTCAAAAAGAAAAGATGCTTCAAATCTTTCCGAATATTATTTTGAATATGACCGCCCTCATATTTTTAATTTACTTGGAGGTATTGAACTTTCTGATACCTGGCAATTGGGATTCAAATTTCAGTATGCTTCGGGAAATCCTTATACACCCGCAGTCGGTGTTGCAGTTAAAAATGGAGTGAATTATGCTGTTGATGGTGCATATAATTCAGCTCGACTTCCGGATTACCACAAACTTGATATCCGTATCGACAAAAAATTTATTTTTGAGACCTGGACATTAACCGCATATTTAGATTTATGGAATGTCTACAATCGAGAGAATGTACTTTCTTATTCTTCGAGAGTTGATGCAACCGGTGTTATTACCACAACGCCGAGACTTGATTTTGGAATTCTACCAATTTTAGGATTATCAGCTCAGTTTTAATTTGAAAAGAATGTTAGCTGAAACTTAGAAGGAATTGGGAAAGAAAGAAATGACCTATCCATTTTGATAGGTCATTTCTTTGTGAACTAAATCTTTTTTGATTTTCCGTTTAGAACCATTTTCTTTTTGTTGATTACTCCAACCGCTTTACCTTTGAGTAATCTCTTATTGAACGGTGAATTTTTCGATTTTGATTTGAATTGAGAAATATCTACAGACCAAATTTCATTCGGATCAATGATGGTTAAGTTAGCTCTTTCACCAACCTCGAATTTAGGAATGGGAATGTTAAGAATCTTCCGGGGATTGATGGCAAACTTTTCTACAAGTTGTTCTATCGTTAAAACTTTTTTGTGATAAAGTTCTGTTAGCGCTAAACCGATCTGCGTCTCAAGTCCGACAATTCCATTTGGGGCGTATTCAAATTCCATTTCTTTTTCTTCAAGCGAATGAGGCGCGTGGTCGCTGGCTATGCAGTCGATCGTACCGTCTTTCAATCCTTCCAACATTGCTTCAACATCTTCATATGTGCGGAGCGGGGGATTCATCTTTGTATTTGTGTTATAACCTTTCACCGCTTCTTCAGTTAAAGTAAAATGATGTGGGGAAACTTCCGCCGTTACGCGAATTCCTTTTGCTTTTGCTTCTCGAACCATCTGTGCAGATTTTTTTGTGCTCATATGAGCGATGTGAACTTTTCCGCCGGTGTATTCTGCCATTAAAATATCTCGTATAACGATTAAGTCTTCCGCAACAGAAGGAATTGGCGGAAGTCCCAAGAATGTTGAAGTGCTACCTTCGTTCATTGCGCCACCGGCAAGCGATTCATCTTCGCAATGCTCTATAATTGGAACATCAAACATTGTAGAATATTCTAAACTTGTTTTTAAGATACGCGCATTTTTAATTGCAACTCCGTCATCAGAAAAACCGACCGCACCGGCATTGAATAATTCAGCCATCGGAGAAATAACTTCACCTTTGCGCCCAACAGTTGCAGCTCCAACCGGGAAAACTTCTACCAAATGATTTTTAGCTTTTTCTTTTATTAAAGAAATAACTTCGGCAGAATCTAAAGCCGGTTCAGTGTTCGGCATGCAGGCTATTCCGGTAAATCCGCCTTGAGCAGCGGCATCGCAACCGGTTTGTACGGTTTCTTCATCTTCACGTCCGGGTTCGCGGAGATGAACGTGCATATCGAAAAATCCCGGAGAAACGAAATTATCTTTTAGATCAAACACTTCCGCATGTTTCAAATCTTCAGCAGAAAGATTTCCAATTTTTATTATGATCCCGTCTTCAATTAAAAGATTTGATTTTTTATTTATTTTTTGCTGCGGTTGAACAAGCTGGCAATTTTTAAGAGCAATTTTCATATTTCAATTTCCTTAGTTTTGAGTTCCTAATAAGTAAAGAACAGCCATGCGCACTGCAACACCGTTTGTTACTTGTTGCAGAATAATTTGGTGACTCCCGTCAGCGACTTCAGATGAGATTTCTACACCACGGTTTATTGGTCCGGGATGAAGTATTAAAATGTCCTTCCCATTTTTATCAAGTCGTTCGTTCGTAATTCCGTAACTCATGTGGTATTCCCGCAGAGTAGGGAAATTTCCGCCGGCTTTTCTTTCAAGTTGAATTCGCAAAATATTCAGCACATCATTCTCTTGAATTGCTTCATCGATATTATAAAAAACTTTTACGCCAAGTTCTTTTATGTTTCGCGGAATCATGGTAGCCGGACCGCAAACAGAAACTTCAGCTCCTATTGTTTTTAGTCCGAAAATATTTGAGAGTGCAACGCGGCTGTGTGCAATATCTCCAACAATGCAAACTTTAACTCCTTCAAGTCTCCTAAGTTTTTCGCGGATCGAATACATATCGAGCAAAGCTTGAGTCGGGTGTTCATGAATTCCGTCTCCGGCGTTTATGATGTGAGCCTCGCAAAGTTGTGTAAGATAGAGAGGTGTTCCGGCTGCTGCATGGCGGACAACAACCATGTCGATTTTCATCGCTTCAATATTTCGAATCGTATCTTTAAATGTTTCTCCCTTTGAAACACTGCTTGTTGAGACCGAAAAATTTACAGCATCAGCAGAAAGTCTTTTTTCTGCAAGTTCAAAAGAAATTCTTGTGCGCGTTGAGTTTTCGTAAAATAAATTAACAACAGTTTTGCCTTGAAGGGTCGGTACACGCTTTATTGGTCGCTCCAAAACTTCCTTGAAGGTTGTTGCAGTGTCTAAAATTAATTTTATATCTTCTTTGGGCGTAGTTTCTAAACCTAATAAATGTCTGCTTGAAAGAGGCATATCACTTAATCCTTTTGTTTTTCTTCTACTAAATAAACGGCATCTTCACCGTCAATTTCTATTAATTTAACTTTAACTTCTTCGTTAATTGAGGTGGGAATATTTTTCCCGACAAAATCAGCACTGATAGGGAGTTCACGGTGTCCGCGATCTACAAGCACGCAGAGTTGGATCGAACCGGGTCTTCCTAAATCCATGATGGCGCTCATTGCCGAGCGAACCGTTCTGCCGGTATATAGCACGTCATCAATGAGCACAATATTTTTTTCATTGATGTCAAAAGTTATATTGGAGACGGAAACCTCCGGTTGTTTTAAACGTTTTCGGAAATCGTCGCGGTATAACGTAACATCAAGAATAGCGAGAGGAATTTCAACTTGTTCAATTTCTTTAATTTTTTGGTGAATTCTTTTAGCAAGAAATTCGCCGCGGGTACGCATTCCCATCAGCGTTAAATTAACGGAACCTTTGTTCCGTTCAATAATTTCGTGGGCAAAACGGGTGATGATCCGGCTTAAACCGATTTCATCTATTACTTTTGCTTTGATATTCATATACAAAAAATCCTCCTTGGCTAAAAGCCGCAGAGGTCCTTATTAATTAATCGGTAAATAATGTTGTTCATTTTTTCCTTCTCTATCTCGCTGAATAGAATTAAAGGTTAATAATTTTTGTGAGTAAATCTAAAGTTTATTTTTTGAAAAACAAAATATTTTGTTTGCAGAAACAGATGTAAATGATATTTTTAGAATAACTTTATTAGAATTTAATGAAAAAGAATGATGTAACCGCTCAAATAAATGCATCGCCCTGGATTAAACCTCTTTTGTTGATCATAGGGTTCAGTTTTGCGATCTATTTTATTAACCGATGGATTGATTCGCTCCTTGTTGAACAACATTTGGAATCAATCTTTTATGTTTTTTTCAACAAAGATGTTGGAACACTTACAAATACTTTAGGGGGGTTAGGTGAACTTGTCACCTCCATTCTTGGTATTGAAATTACTGTAGTTGCAATTATCGTTCAATTAGCGGCAAACAAGTATTCATCAAAAATTATGGATTTGTTCGTTACCGATAAGACAAATATCTCGGTGATCGGTCTTTTTATTATCACCGGTGTAAATACTATTTTGGTAACTAACACGATCCGGTCGGATTTTGCTACCCTTTACAGTGTAGGGTTCAACTTACTTTTAATCATCTTCAGCTTAGTTATTGTCCTCCCTCATTTTAATTATGTTTTTAATTTTTTAAGACCGAATAATTTTCTTTCCTATGTTCAAACCAGATCAATCAAAATTATAGAAGCTGTTATTTCAGGGAAAGAGAAAGATTTAATAAAAGCGAAAAACGAGCTTACACAAAACATTAATTTTGTCGGAGATATTGCACTTAACTCGGTTTATCAAGGTGATAGGGCAGTAACGCTTCTCTGTATAAATACGCTGCGTGAAATTATTGAAGAATATTTAGAAAGAAAATCAAAGCTGCCGGACGAATGGTTTAGACTTTCCGGGAATGAATATTTTGACCCTGATTTTTCAAGCTATTCTCAATATGTGATGAATCAAATTGAAGAACAGAAAGTACTTATAGAAAGAAAAATATTCGGATTACTGGAACTAGTTTTTAATAATTCCCGTTTAACTTTGAGAGATGTAGCTTCGGGAGTCCTTCTTAATTCAGAACTTATTGCAATCAAGGCGATACATATTAAAGACAAAGGAGCTCTGACCTGTGCTTTTCAATATTTTAACTCTTATTTGAGGATTTCAATTAGGGAGAAAGACCCTCGTTCAGCATTTAATACGCTTGAACATTATAGGATAGTTGGTGAAGAATTGTTAATTGAAAATCCGGATGATGTTGAAAAAGTTGCTTTTTATTTCCGGTACTACGGGCAAGAAGCAAATAAAAACCAAGTTCTCTTTATTCTTGAAACTGCCGCGCATGACCTGTGCCGGTTAAATGAAGTTGCATTCGATCTCAAAGTTCCGAACTATAAAACTCTGTTGATGCAATTTCTTCAGCTTGATGAACCCATAGAGGAGTCAAAAGGTAAAGGAATAGATACTAAAGAAATTTCTCTTATCGGCGTTCGAATAGCTCAAGTAAAACTTGCTGGTTATTATTTATTGAAAGGGGATAAAGAACTTGCAAAAGTTATTTATCAGGATATGACGGTTGAACCGATCAGCAGAATTGAAAAGATAAAAGATATTATTTTTAATACTACAAATGAAGAATTCTGGGAAATTACTCCTCGCGGGATTAATTTTTATTATGTTCCGCCCGAAAGGCGCGAAGCTTTGGTAGAATTCTTCTCATGGTTCACCGGAGATAAAAATAAAAATATTTAAAATAGTTATTGAAATATTAATTTTTTTTTCATAAACTTGTTCCTGAGTATTCAACTAAATTACAAAAAAATAATTTTAACTTATTTTTAGGCATTTTTTCAGAGGTTAAAGTTAAAGACTTATATAAAATGTAAAAAACTTTTCAATTAAATATTCTTTATCAATTAACTTAAGGAGCTAAAACATGGATACGAAAGTCAAAACTGCTAATCAGCCCAAAACGGGTTTTGGTAAGTGGATGGTTCATACGGTCATACCCAATTACGCAAATAATGTTCAAGGTGTTGTGTATATGGGTGCTGCTATTCTTATTATCATTGTGGGTCTAAGAGGATTAGGCAAGGTAGCCGGTCAAATCGCAATTGTTCCAAAATTTCTTTTGGGTGTTGATGGTAAAATTGATCCTAATTGGGTTATGATGGCTCTTTTTCTTGAATTTTTCTTACTCTTAATTTTATCTATGGTCACTTTTTTTACGCCGGAAGATAGTCATGGCTCTGTAGTTGAACATAGCGGGAAAGCAGTTGAAAAGTTCGGCTTAGATGTAACTACAATCAAACAAGAGCTTTCCCAATTAAAAGGAATTGCTTATGAAGATTTAAAAGTTATTGATGACTATGTTGAAAAAATGACCCAGATTTCAAAACGTTTAGCTCACATGAACAAAGAATATCTTGCTGCCGTTTATGAAGTAAAACAAACTTATAAAGCTGATACCTTTAGAGCAATGGCTGTTGAGGAACTTAAAGGTATTGATGTTTATGTAGAAAAAATTGCCGGCTTAACTCAAAAAATTACCGGGATTAGAAATGAATACATGAAGACAATGAATGAATTGAAACAAAGTTTTAAAGTTTAACTAAATAGAGGAATAAAAATGAAAAAGAGTTTAGTTTATTTTATCCTCTACCTCGTTTTGCTCACGGAATTACTGGTAGTAATAACTGAGCGCGATGAAGCCGAGGAAGTGCAGGATCAGATAAGAGATAAAATGTTAAGTAGTATGGCCACCTCTTATAAAAATCCATTACTACTTGCAATTCCGCAGCCCAAAACGGATTTTAATCTCGGCGATCCTGAGAATAAAGAAGTTGTTGTAGTTATGACACCAATAGGGCTTGTCTCGGATGAAGAAAAAAAATCTGTTGAGTTTCACGTTGAAGTAGCTCCCGGATCAAGTACCCCCGCCGGGTGGCCTTCTGGCGGCTTAGACGTGAAAAATGGTAACGAGAGTTTCAAAATTGTTCGCTCAGACGATGGAAATGGTAAATTAGTTGGTAAAATTGAAACCGCTGGAGATTTTCAATTTAAAGCTTATTGCAAAGTTGAAAGACAACTTCCGAGCTATTTACCTGAATTTTTACTCGAAGCTTTAAAGGAAATGGTTGGAGAGCAAAAAACCGCAAAAAGTCCGGTTCAACCCTTTTCAATTAGCGCTAAACGGCAAGGTGGTAAGGTTTCGAAAGGGATCGAGGTTTATTAGTCCTTTATATTCATTTACCATAATCCCTTACTAAGGGATTATGGTAAATATTTCTTTGTTTTTGATTTAGTTCACAAATTAATAAGTTACAAGTTGATAACTTTAATTAATTATAAGAGAGTTATATGAAACGAATATTATTTTTCCTTTTTTCCCTCCTCGTCTCTAATTTATCACTAGGGCAAAATGTAGATGTGAGGGACACGATTCATGTTGCAGCATACCAAAATTTTGATGTAGCGCCATTTGTTTTGGGTAACATTTTAAGGATTGATTATACAATCGATCTATTAGATGCGGGTATGCAAAAAGTCAGGGGATGTACAAACTTCTCTCAAAAACCTAAAAAAGAAGATTTTGCCAAAGCCACTGCTGGCGGAAGAGGAACTACATTCATCCTTTTTATTAAGGAATCCATTGAACAAACCGGTACTTTTTATATCAGAGTTTCGGTGAAAGCTTCAGGTGAGACGGGTGGCTTGAACAGGGATTTTTATTATCTCGTAATTGTTGATAATCCCACGATTGCTTCCGCGCTAAATATCAGACCAAATTATTATTTCGGTGAACAAGGCACCTTCAGTTTTGCTACTGTCGAGTTCGGCGAAATTAATGCCTACTCTTTTAAAATAGAAGATGGGAGTAGAACGGTAGTTGCTGGCTCCGGTCCAATTGTTAATTTAGATACGGTTTTGAACAATACTGAATTTGTCGGGAAACAATTAACAATAACGGGGATGTACAATGGTAAAGAGTTTACTTTTAAAAATGCAAAGGACGAATTACTTAAATCTTCGTGGCAAATTGCAATTGATAAGCCTTTTTTAACAGAATTTTCCGGATGGAAAACTGTAGCTAAAGAAGATAAAGGGGAAGAATGGTATATCAGCATTGATAATCCAAAGGATAGAGAATTTTTATTTACTTATATCGGGAATACGCCTACAGGATTTGTAGTCGTTAAACCAAAATTTAGAAATTATCGGGTGACGAGTGATTTTGAGGGATTAGTCAATGGATTGACAACTTACGAAGCGGGTAGTTTTAGTTATTTAGTTCTACAAATAAATGACGATGTTTATTCCGGAATTCCCGTTGGTCAAAGTCAGGATGTAAAGATCACTTTGACTTTTTCAACTCAGTTTGATAATAATGTTAAAAAAGAATTTAGAGCTACAATAATAAGATAATTTTACTTTAAGTTGAGAGTTATATGCGTATAAAACACTTTGTTATTTTTTTAGTTAACCTCATACTCTTTAGCATTGTTATTGATGCTCAATCGTATGACGATATCTACCGTAAAATTGATTTAAAATTGAAGAAAGACAGTTCATATTTGAACCTGCATTATATTGATTTTACAGGTCCAATATCTATCCCGTCAATCGTTTCAGTGCTTCCAAGAAAAGATGATGAACCTTTTTCCTTTAAAGTTAATGAGAACACAACTTACCGGTTTGTCTTTTTGATGGATGCAGTCGGTATTGATTCTCTTGAACTTCTTTATATCGAACAAAGAGTTGATAAAAGTGCAGGCGAAGGAGGATTTTTTGGCGGCGGCGGCGGCGGTCCTCAAACAGATATCTCCAGAGACTTTATTTTCAAAGATATGTACGATTTAAAACTAAATCACTTCGACCAATATTCTGCTTTATACCATAAAGTGACTGATTACATCAAAAAGAATGATGATGCTCCTCCAGAAAAATTATTACGAATAAATCCTGATACCGAAATCAAAACAAGTTTGGGAATTTCTTCAAGAGACAATACTGATTATCTTAACTTTATGAGAACCAACCATCTCCATTGGTATCCTAAACCTAAAGTTGTTGTAAAAGCTAAGAGAGGAGCAGCTCAAGAAGAGGTTAAAACCAGTTACCGGCTTGATGCAAGTTTTTCTCAAATCAGTTTCTCTCATGAAATTATGGATTTTGCGATGGGAGGGGCTAGCGTTGAGTACGGTTTTACGGAGAAAGTATTGAATTTGCTGCCGTATCAAGCAACTCTTTTTAATGCCGCTTTTAGAACTTTGATCACTATTTCTGATAAAAAAGTAAATTTAGAGAAAGCTCTCATGGTTGATGTTAAGATTATAGGACGTCTTAAGATGAATACCTCAAAGATCATGAGTTCCCTTCCTTTTATTGCTGCTGATAAACCACTTTTAAATATGGGGACGTCAGGCGGTTTTGATGTTCAGCTTACAAGACCCTTTTCACTTCCATTTTTAAATATTTATTTGAACGCCGGCGGACCGGGTTATTCAAGTCCTTCTGTTACTGTTCCTAAAGGAAAAGATAAAGAAGCATATTTCTCATTTTCACAAGCCGAAGCTACCATGTCCTTCTATTGGAATACAAGTGATAAAATGAACAGCCGGCTAAGAATGGATATTGGCGCGGGTTACTATGATATTTGGAAAGGTACATACATCGGCACGGCTAAAAGCGCCTCTAAAAAAGAGTTAATTCAGGATAATTTTTATCCAGTAATTAATTTCTATTTTAATTTCTTATCTGATGGCAGTGAGTTCTATGGATTGAAAACCCGTTTTTTTGATAGTCAGGTTTCTCTTACTTCATGGCTCAAAATCGCAGAATTTGGCAGCGGTCATATTATAAGATTTGAAGGTACTTATATTTCAGCGCCTATTGCCCGGAAAACGCGTCAATGGGAAACAAAAGACGGCGGAGCTATTTTACAATTACGTTACCGGTATGGTTTTTAATTTAAAGTGAGATTATAATTTATGAAAAAATTTAGTTTACTTCTTTTAAGTTTAGTTTTTTTTCAGAACGGATTTTCTCAGGAAACCGATTCTCTTAACGTTGCGAGTCTAAAGAAGATCTATAATTCTTTAGAGTACAATACAATAGCCTTCAATGATTTGAAAGAGCAGTGGATAATCAATGATCCGGTTTTCATAAGAGAAATTTTTAACCGTTTTGTGGTCAGAAATGCTTTCCGTATAAATGATAAAAAAGTGTCCCGGGAGTATGTTGAAAAAACAACCGAAGATATTTATAGCGGGAATATTCTGATTGAAGTACGTCAAAGATATTATGATGATGAAATTGAGTTTTTCGCCTTCATTCCAGAAGGAGAAATTAATCAACCAAATCCAAAATATTCATTCGACCCGGTTATTGACGGTTTCTATTTGAGGGAAGTACTTAATGAAAAAATTTACGAAAAAGTGAGAGTTCGTGATTACTATTACGATAATTTAACGAAGACGGAATATGACGTTAAAACCGGTTATTATTTTAATTTGTACCTTGACTTATTAGAACCTGAAGTTATGTATTGGAACACAACCAGCAATTCAAGGAACAAATATCTACTTTCCTTTTTTGGGAAATGGGGGGACGATCATATCATGCAGCCCGGGTGGTATGCTAACGAGTACATCGTCGGTTCAAAAATGACATATTATAGCAACATCAGCAACAATCCACAAAATTATACCTATTCTGTATCGCTTGGAACTAATATGCCGGCGAGCAAACCTTTTATAGGTACTCCACCGGCAAAACCGTTATACGTCTCCGGAAAATCTTTGTACGTCAAAATTTCGGGCGATGTCATGAAATATATTGACGAAAGTTTAACCGATTTTGATTTAAGTATAGAATCTAAATATACCTTCGTGGATAATCTAAAAACTTTAGATTATGGAAAAAAGTCAGCGAAATTTGATTTTTATTCTAATAAAACTTATTTCGTTCTTGAATTGAAGAAAAGAAATCTGTTTGATCTTTTTGATTTTGGGCAGTTTGAATTGGGTGGTGGTATTGGCTCACCTGATATTCATCATTTGCAGTATGATCCTGCCGCTGCAAAAATTACCGATTTAGATGGAAAAAAGACATTGTTCGACAAATTTACCCATTTTGCGTTTATAGATTTTGGCGTCTCCCGTACTGGCGGATTAATACAACACAATTTGAATACTTTAATTGGTTACAATGTGCAGGATGGTTTTGGTTATTTTGGGGTGAAGATGAAAGTGATGTTGAGTGACACTTTCGGTATGGACATCAGGTATTTTAACACCTATGGAGTTGATAAGAAAAAATATGCCCCATGGCGATACGATTCGTTCCTGGTTTTTTCTCCGATCTTAAAAATAAACTATTAACCGGCGATTATTCGTGAAAAAAACAGTAGTTATAGCCGATCTTTTTGTTATTATCGTTTTTTGCTTTGTGAGCACAATTGCGCAAACTAATCTTAAAAACACCTATTCAAAAATAGAAAAAAAACTCGCCGAAGATAAGAACTATCTGGACATCAGTTCAATTATGTTTCAGGCAAATTCTGTCAAACTGGAAGGGCTTCAAAATATTCCGCGAACCAACGAAAAACCCCCTTTTAATTTTAATACAGCCGAAACGAATTCCTACGAAGTTGTTTTTATGAAAGAGAATTCCGAATTTGATTCGACCATAATATTGCAAGTAAGAGAAACTGTTGATAAATCAGCCTCTACAGGTGATTTTTTTGGAACATCTCCTTCAGAATCCTCCAAAGAAGTTAATGTTGTACTAACTTTTCAGGATATAGAAGAACTCTATTTTACTTATCCTGACACTTATGCCGCTTTATTCACCTTGACTGAATTTTTAATTCATAACAATGAACCTCTCAAATTGTTAGGAATAAAAGTTGATGACCAGGTTAACAAGAGTAAAGGCATTTCGAGTAAGAATAACCAGGACTTTTTAAATTATCAAACAGTTAACAGCAATCATCATTATCCCAAAGTTGTGCTTCAGACACAAAAAAAATTAAGACGTTCACGGGGTCAAACTGCTGAAGCCGAAGTTGTTGATTATAAAATAGATGCCAGTTTCGGGAATGTTTCATTTTTCTATAAAGATTTAGACTTAGGATACAGCACTATCAGCGGTGAAGTTGATATGGGAGCTAAGGTTTTGAACCTTCATCCATGGCAAGCCATGTCCCTCACAGCCGGTATCCGGTCGCTTGTAACAATTTCGGCTGCCGCACAAAATCTTTTGGAAGATTTTATAATTGATGCAAGATTAATGGGAAGAATCAAACTTAACACTTCAAGTCTTGTAACGAGCTTACCTTTTGTTTTTGTCACCACGCCAAAACTTAATGTTGGCTCCGGTTTAATCTTGGATGTAAGTGCAACAAGAGCGTATGGAATGCCTTTCATTAATTTTTATTTAGCAACCGGAGCGACGAAGGCTTTTACTCCTTCAGTAAAATTTATTGATAAAAAAGGGGAGAACGTCGCTTATTTTACTCCTCAACAATGGGAAACCTCCATGTCGTTTTATTGGAACACGAGTGAAGAGATGACTTTAAGATTTAGAATAGATATTGGAGTTGCAAATTATAACATCCAAAAAATTAATTACTCGACCGGCGGCGGCATGAACCAGGTATTTAATAAGATTCAGCCGGCTACAACATTGTATCTTAATTTCGCTCCAAAAAACAATGATTTTTTCGGGTCGAGTTTTAGATTGTTTGATAACCAATTGACCGTAAAATTTTGGCTCAAGTTACTTGAATTTTCTTCGCTACATTCGTTCCGCTTTGAAACCAGTTATATTTCAGCGCCATTTATGCGTGCTGTAAAAGAATGGGAAGCTGAAGAAGGTGCATCATATTTTTCAATTAGATATCGTTACGGATTTTAGAGATTTCTATGAAAAAAATTATTATCATCCTTTCCATAATTTTTCTTCAGGCTCTTTCTGCGCAGGAAGCTGATTCGTTAACCACAAATGCAAACCCGGTTGAGAATATTTTAGAGAATGATAGTACGAGTATGAATACCCCCTCTCAGGCATCAACTGAACAAACTGCTATTCCCCCAAGTATTACGCCATTAAAAATATTAGATCCAAAACTAAACCGACTTGAAAAAATCTATAGAAATTTAGAATATAACACCACAGCATTTAATGATCTTAAAAGAACCTGGGTTGTCACCGATCCTATTTATGTGCGAGAGTTGTATAATAGATTTATCGTAAAAAATGCTCTTACGATACAAGGCGTAAAACCTTCTCTTGAGATACTAACTGTAAAATCCCGCGATATTTACGGCGGCAATGTCTTTGTTGAACTCCGAAAACGGTATTACGACGATGAAATTGAGATTATTAGATTTTTCACTGAATCAAAGCTTATTACGCAGGATAGTTCGGATTTCTTTTTTGACGAGATCCATGATTATGTTTTTATCAAAAATGTTCTTGGCGACGAGATGTATCAGGATTTAAAAAGGCAGTTCTATGCACTTAATGATTTAACGAAAACTCCTTATGATAACAAATATTCATACAACTACGATATCTACTTCCATTTTTTTAATCCCGAACTGATGTTTTGGAATGCAACTACAAATCAAAAAAATAAATATTTAGTCTCCGCAATTGGCAGATGGGGGAATGATTTCATTAGTCTGCCGGGGTGGTATTATCCAGATTATGTTGCCGGTGTTAAAGTAACCTATATTGATTATCTCATTAATAACAGGCCGAATAATACCTATATTTTGGAAATGGGGACAGGTCTTCCGGTAAGGCAGCCTGTTTTGGGAATTGAGTCTGATGAAATATCTAAACGATTGTTTCATTCCGGAACTAATCTTTACTTCAAAGCGCAAGGCAATCCGCTTAGACTTTTTTGGGATGATATGCTTGACATCGAAGTAACTCTCCAGGGGTTATTAAGTTTAACTCAATATAAAACGAAAGATTTTAAAATCAATTACCTGACTCAATTTTATTCTCAGCGTAACTACATGGCATTTTTTATTAGAAAAAAAGAATTACTCAACTTCTCCGAGGTGGGAGCTTTAGGTGTCGGTTTAGGCATTTCATCTTATGACATTTATCATTTTTTACTTGACCCGGATCAAATAAAACTAACTGACCTTGAAACAAATAATAAAGGCAAATTCAAAAATAATCTCCTTGCCGAAGTTTTCATATCTGGAGAAGGAGGATTATTGGCACATAACATTTCTACCTTATTTAGCTATGATATTACCGAATCGTATGGATTTTTAGGGTTTAAAATGTTTTTCATGCTGAACAATACTATCGGGTTCGATTTCCGGTACTTCACGTCATACAGATTTTCGACCAAACCTTTACCGTTCTACCGTTCTAATTCTTATTTAGTTTTTTCTCCGGTAATCAGAATAAATTATTAATAGTATGCTTTCGAATGAAAATCATATTCACATCTATAATCGGTGAATAGGAGAGTAATTATATGAAAATATTTTTAAAATTTACAATTTCGCTTTTTCTCTTTGCGAATTTAATTTATGCGGGAAGTAGTAAAGAACAGTCGTTAGGTTCTTTTGCCCCCGCACCTAAAACTATCTCTGTTATTGCTCCGAACGGAGGTGAAATATTTCAAGCCGGACGACTAACCGAAATTCAATGGATAAGCGATGCCGTCGCAAATGTGAAGATTCAATTTACTATTAATAATGGGGCTTCATGGGACACTGTTATCAATAAAACTTCAGCTAGTACGGGAAGTTATTTATGGGAGATTCCAAACACAATTTCAACTAATCAGGCAAAAATTAGAGTTGTAGATTTTGATGATAATTTAGTTGCCGACACTTCCAACGCTGCTTTTCAAATTGTTCGGTTAGCGATTACCAGTCCTACTTTAAACCAAAAAATTCAAACCGGCGGATCAAAAACAATCTTATGGGTTGCGAGTTCAAATGTTGCTACAATTAAGTTGGAATACTCAACAAATAGCGGCGCTTCTTGGGCAACGATTGTCTCTAATTTACCGGCAGCTCCTGCAAGTTATAGTTGGAATCCAATCCCGAACACACCTTCAGCAACGGCTAACATGAGAATAAGTCTTTCATCCGTTCCGGAAATTTCGGATACGAGTGATAACTTTTTTATTACTTCTCTTTCACTTACTAAGCCCAACGGCGGCGAGAATTGGTTTGCTAATTCATTTAAATCAATTACCTGGAATTCGACCAACGTAGATTTTATCAATTTAGAATATTCTACCAACAATGGTTCGACGTGGAATTTTATTAATAATAATCCCATTCCTGCCGGCGGCGAAAGTTATTCATGGAAGGTTGCCTCAAGTGCAACTGCGCAGGCGAAAGTAAGAATTTCCGATGCGTCTGTCTCATCAGTAAACGATGTAAGTGAAAATGTTTTTACCATTTCTTCACTAAAAATAACATCGCCCAACGGCGGAGAAGGTTTTGCTCCAGCTTCAACAAAAAATATTACATGGATTTCCAATTCCATAAACACCATTAATGTACAATATTCAACTGACGACGGAGGCACCTGGATAGCAGTACAAAATTCTGTGAACGCGAGTCTTGGAACTCTTAGTTGGGATATTCCGGGGTTCTCTTTTTCCAACGGAAGAATTAGGATAGTCTCAACCGATGATTCCACAAATTATGATATAAGTGATAATAGTTTTAAAGTTGCCACCCTTTCCGTTATAGCGCCAAACGGCGCTGAAATTTTACAAAAAGGAGCAGCCAAAAGAATTGACTGGACAAACTCTTCAAATGTTGCGAATGTAACGATCGAGGTTTCATCAAACAACGGAACGACATGGATTCCGGTTGCCTTCAATACTGATGCGAGTACAGGTTTTTATAATTGGACAGTGGGAAACTTCCCTTCAAACCAGGCTCTTCTGCGCATTAGTGATGCTGATAATTTGAATATCTTTGATCAAAGTGATGCTGTTTTCATCATTAAGAAATTAGATTTAGTCTCGCCGGTTGGGGGAGAATATTTTCCGGTTGATAGCGTAAAGCAAATTCTGTGGAACAGCGGAAATGTTACGAATGTAAAGATTGAGTACTCTACCGATAACGGTTCTTCATGGACAACGTTAACAAGCTCTACCCCTGCCGCAGCTCAAAGTTATAATTGGACCATTCCGAATACACCTACTAATGCTGCAAGAGTTCGAATTAGCGATGCAGATTTTCCTGCTTCCAGTATCACAAGTACGAGCAGCAGCGCGTTTTATATCAGTTCTCTCGCTTTAGTTTCCCCGAATGGAGGCGAAAATTTTCCTATCGGAAGTTTACAGACAATTCAATGGAAAAATCACTCGTCCATTTCTAAAGTTAAACTCGAATACTCCACCAACAATGGCTCTACATGGAAGACGATTGTTGACTCAACCTTAGCTTCCGCAAAATCGTATGCATGGGTTGTTCCGAATGATCCAACTGTCTTGGCAAGAGTTCGGGTAAGTGATGCAAGCAATTCAACTGTGAATGATGTTAGCAATAGTTACTTCACGATTGGTTCCATTAGACTAACCTCTCCTAATGGGAATGAAAAATGGGCTGTTGGAAACACCAAAACAATTACATGGTTAAATGTTTCTACAATCAGTTCTATAAATATTGATTATTCAACAGATAACGGTACAAATTGGATCTCGATAGCAACCAACATTAATGCGAGTGCAGAGACTTACAATTGGAGCATTCCAGATACGTTAACGTCTTCTTCTTTAGCGCGTATTAGAGTTTCGAGCGTTGCTGATAATCAAATTTATGATATAAGCGATAATGTTTTCACCTTTGCCAAAATCAAAGTATTAAGTCCGAACGGTGCAGAAAAATTACAGGTCGGCAAGCAGATAAATATTACCTGGGCGGCTTCAAATATCTCTCTGGTGAATATTCAAATTTCGACTGACAACGGACTGAATTGGTCGGCAATTGCAAACAATGTTTCCGCATCAGTAGGGACATATGCGTGGGCAATTAGTGACATCCCTTCTACTCTTGCAAGAATCAGAATTGTTGATGCCGAAGTTGGCGATGTGCTTGATCAGAGCGATGCTACGTTCAGTATTTTGAAACTTGATTTAATCTCTCCCGACGGAAATGAGGGTTGGACAATTGGAACTACTAAAAATATTATGTGGGTCAGTTCGGGTGTTTCAAATGTAAAGTTGGAATATTCGACAAATAACGGTTCAATATGGCAGAGTGTTGCAGTTTCTGTCACGGCTTCATTAGGAACTTATGCCTGGACAATTCCGAATGAACCTTCATCTCAGATGATAGTAAAAATTAGCGATGCAGCAACCCCATCAATTCAAGATTCTTCCACCGCAACTTTTATTGTTGGTAAAATTGCGGTTACCGAACCGCTGGCAGGAAGTTTTTATCAGTCAGGGAAAGTTTTAACTGTGAAATGGACTTCGCAAGGTGTTAACAATGTAAGAATTGCCTATACAACGGATAACGGAAGTATTTGGACAACTCTACCGAATATTATTAATGCTGCAACAGAAACTTTTAATTTTACAATCCCAAGCAATCTGAATTCTACGCAAGCAAGAATAAAAGTAAGTGATGCTGCAACGGGACAAATAAAAGATAGTTCAGGTTTATTTACCATTTCTTCACTCGCATTGAGTTCGCCAAACGGTGGAGAGTATTGGCAAGCAGGCACAACCAAATCAATAACTTGGTCAAGTAACAACATTACAAATGTTAATCTTGATTATTCTTTAGATAATGGAGTAAATTGGCTTCCGATTGTTTCCTCATATCCGGCTGTTTCAGGTACCTATAGCTGGTCGCTGAATGGTTCATTAAGTTCATCTTCCGTTCTGGTCAAGATTTCAGATGCATCAAACACTGTAATTACTGATCAGAGTGATAATGTATTTAAAATTGGGACAGTGCAGATATCCGCTCCAATCGCCGGTGATATTTACTTAGCCGGGTCATCCAAACAAATCACCTGGACGAACAGCAGCAGTGTTACTCAAGTTAAAATTGAATATTCAACCGATGATGGCTCAAACTGGAATCCAATCGTAAACAATTATCCTTCAACAAGTGGAACATATACTTGGACTGTTCCTTCATCTTTATCATCATCAACCGGAAGAATAAGGATTAGCGATGCCGGATCATCGTTAAATATTGCAAACACAAGCGGACAATTTTCATTTCTTGCGCTTACGGTTACATCTCCGAATGGTGGGGAAGTTTGGCAAACCGGGGCGACAAAAAATATTACTTGGAGTGCAAGTCCAACAATTGCAAACATTAAAATTGAATACTCCACAAACTCGGGACAAATTTGGTTTACCGTTTCATCTTCGGTAAATGCTTCCCTGGGAACATTTGCCTGGGCGATTGACACTTCGATCTATTCAAACCAGATGAGCGTAAGAATTTCAGATGTTTCAAATTCAGCAATAAAAGATTCAAGCAATAGCACATTTTCTGTGGCCAAGTTAAGATTATTAACTCCAATTGCAGCCGATTATTTACAAGGTGGAAATACCCGCCAAATAACCTGGGAATCATCATATTTAGCGAATGTGAAATTAGAATACTCCACCAACAACGGAGGAAGTTATACTGATATTATTGCTTCAACTCCGGCGATTGCGTTAACATACAACTGGACGATCCCGAATAACGTTTCATCCGCGAACACGAAAATCAGAATTAGTTCTGCCTCCGATCCTACTATTTCTGATTCTTCGCAACCTTTTAAAATTACCTACGTTAGAGTTATCTCTCCTAACGGAAGTGAAAATTGGTTAGCAGGAACTTCAAAAGCGATTACATGGACGGCAGGCAGCGATATTGCGAATGTTCTGATCCAATTCTCACCTAATAACGGAACTTCTTGGGATTCAATTACAACGGTTACTAACACCGGAAGTTATACATGGACTGTTCCCAATTCAGTGACAACCAACGGAAGGATTCGAATTACTAATACAGCAAACACAAGTTTAAAAGATTCAAGCGATAATGTTTTTACAATTTCGAATTTGTCAATTACTGAGCCTACGATTATTTCGTACTGGCAGGGTGGAACATCAAAAACAATTAAGTGGACTTCGACAAATATTTCAAACATTAAGGCTCAATATTCGACTAATAACGGAGTTGACTGGCTTGACATCACCACCTCGCCAGTTCAAGCGGCTTTGGGACAATTAGATTGGTCGTTACCTTCTAACATTTTTTCAAATCAAGCAAAAGTAAAAATTTATGATGCTCTTGATTTAACACGGAGTGCTGAGAGTCCAGTATTTAAGATTTCAAATCTTCAAGTATCTTCACCAAACGGCGGAGAGAATTTACAAGCCGGGTCAACAAAAAATATTACCTGGTCGGCAAGTTCAAATATTGATAGTGTGTTGATTGAATATTCTTCTGATAATGGCAGCATTTGGAATACTTTAACTACCTCCGGAAATACAGGAACTTATGTATGGACTATCCCTTTGCAGATAACTACTTCCGGCAGAATTAGAATAAGTGACAAAACAAATTCTTCTATAGTTGATATTAGTAATAACACATTTACTATTTCAAGCTATG
>Ga0210028_1000314_pt1 | contig 42368 bp, 37 predicted proteins | sample CryGeymeta201513_FD_185468 | JGI IMG/M metagenome (GOLD analysis project Ga0210028, IMG submission 185468) | Groundwater microbial communities from Crystal Geyser aquifers in Utah, USA - Crystal Geyser metaG 2015-13 (SPAdes) (version 2) | ecosystem: Environmental > Aquatic > Deep subsurface >...
TGATACTAATAATGATACAGCTTATTACAACCGTGGTATAGCTAAATTTGGAATAAACGATAACAGCGGTGCCATTAAAGATTATACCAAAGCAATTGAAATTAGACCAAATAATGCGAAGGCTTATATTGGCCGTGGTCTTTCAAAAATGTTACTTTTTGATAAAAATGGAGCGTGTTTAGATTGGAGCAAAGCGGGTGAACTTGGTGATAGTGATGCTTATGATTTGATAAAAAAATATTGTTAAGAGTAAATTTATGGAAGATAATAATAACCCCGAAGAATTTATAAAAAATGGTTATGAAAAAGCTTTGAAGAAAGACTTTACGGGTGCTATTGAAAATTATAATAAGGCTATAGAACTTGAACCAAATAATGCTAAGGCTTATAATTATTGGGGTAATGCGAAATTAGATATTTCAAACTTAGAAAGTGCTATCGAAGATTATTCCATGGCAATAAAGATTGACCCCAGATATGCAAAAGCTTTTAATAATAGAGGCAATGCAAAAAAGGAACTTTCAGATTTAAGCGGTGCGATTGAAGATTACAATAAGGCAATAGAACTTGACCAAACTATTGCAGCAATTTTTATTAATCGTGGAATTACAAGAAATACTCTCACAGACTATAGAGGAGCAATAGAAGATTTTACAAAAGCGATTGAGATTAACAGCAGTGATGCAAATGCTTTTTATAAACGAGGCATGGCTGAAGATTGTCTTGAGGATTACAAAGGAGCAGTTGAAGATTATAACAAAGCGTTGGAGATTGACCAAAATTTTACAGACGTGTATGTGAGCCGTGGATTATTAAAAAATAGAGTTGGAGATTTTATAGGGGGTATTGAAGATTTTGACAAAGCTTTAGAAATAGATCCTGAAGCCGCAGATATTTATGTCAATCGCGGGATGTCTAAATGTTCAATCGGTGATACGAACGGTGCGCGTTTAGATTGGAGCAGAGCAAGTGAACTTGGCCATCATATAGCAGATCATTTAATAAAACAATTTTGTAGTTAATAAATATTCTATTGAGTAATTGCGAGTGTTCTTTCATACACTTGAAAGAACAAAAATATTCATTCCCGATGGGAATGTAAAATCCTAGTAAGATATTGTGTTACAAAGATTAAACACCTACGGTGTTGTTTTATTTAGTGGTTTGAGGTGGGAATTTTGAGAAAAATATTTAACAAAGCAAGGTTGAATAAAGACAATCCCCATCGGGGATTGAATCTTTGTAACAAGATGACAATACACGAGAAAGAATTCCATAGGAATTCAATATTTTTTATCGTAGAAATCAACCTTAAGGATATAGACAGCACTAAATTATTCATTCCCTTTTAATGGTTTTGAAAAACCGTTTCATTTTATGTAAATTGAATCAGTAAAAAGAAGAAAAGAGAAAAAAACAATGCAATCAATTCAAGCTATCATAGAGCCGAACGGACACATAAGGTTTCCTGGAAAATTTCGTATTAAAAAACCGACAAAAGCAATTATCACTTTTCTGGAAGAGGAGAATGAGTTAAGGTTTACGGAGTTAGTGAGTGAAAAATCATTAGCAGAAGATTGGAACAAATCTGAAGAGGATGAAGCATGGGTGCATTTACAAGCGGCATTGTAGTTTTAATTCCTTTTCCATTCTCAGATTTATCTCAATCAAAGGTAAGACCGGCGCTGATTCTTGCTGAAACAAAACAGAATGAATATGTTTTATGTCAGATTACCAGCAAGGCTTATTCAGATTCTCAAGCTATCGAAATTACAAATGAGGATTTTCAAAACGGCGGATTAAAAAAAGTAAGTTATGTCCGCACTTCCAAATTATTTACCGGAAGCGGAGAGTTATTCCTTTCGCAAGCTGGTGAATTAAGCAATATTAAATTCAACCTGATTATTGACCAAATCATTCAAATGTTTTCTTCGGAAAAACGCAAGAGTTGACTTCATTTATTTTTCTTCCTCCCAAATGCCTTTTCAGTTTTATCTTTTCGTAATTCTCTCTATTTTGTACCGAACAAATTTAAAAGAAAATGAACGAATACGTCGGCGTAATACACGTCCACTCAATTTTTTCCGATGGCTCAGGTGAAGTAGAACAAATAGCTCAACTTGCTGATGAGTGCGGTTTAGACTTTTTAGTTTTAACCGATCACAACACGCTGCGTGCACTGCATGAAGGATATGAAAAATTCTACGGTAAAACACTCTTGCTTGTTGGATGTGAACTGAATGATAAAGAAAATAAGAATCACTATTTAGCTTTAGGGATAAAAGAAACTTTTTCAACCCGAAGACCTGCAAAAGAGTACGTAAAAAGTGTAAAGGATGCCGGCGGAATTGGTTTTTTAGCTCATCCGCACGAAAAACGGAATTCTATGAAAGAGCAGCCGGCTTATCCGTGGACTGAATGGGATAGCACCGATTTTACAGGGATTGAAATTTGGAACCACATGTCCGAATGGATGGAAAATCTTACCGAACAAAACAAATACCAATCCTTTCTGCATCCGTTAAAGTCAATTGTGCAGCCTCCGGCAGAAACATTAAAGATTTGGGATGAACTCTCAATTGCCCGGAAAGTAGTTGGAATTGGAGGAGTTGACGCACATGCACACAAAGTGAATCTCCTTGGCTTTTTTGAAGTTGAGGTTTTCCCGTATAAAGTTTTGTTCAAGTCAGTCAGAACTCATATTTTAACAGAGCAGAAAATCGAAATTAACGCAAACCCCTCTTCTGTGGAAAAAGCTAAGAGTTTAGTTTTAGAATCTCTCCGGAGAGGAAATTGTTTCGTCTCTAATTATTATCATGGAGATGCAACAGGATTTCGTTTTTTTGCGGAATTCGGCAATAAAAAAATCCAGATGGGTGAAGAAATCCTCTGTGAAAAGCCGGTAATGTTAAAAGTTTATTTGCCGGGAAAATCAGCTGATATTCGTTTGATTCATAATGGTAGATTGGTTGAATCACTTCAAAATATTGAAGCCCAATTTATTGTCAGCGAAAAAGGTATTTACCGGATAGAAGTTTTTATAGATTCGCACGCATGGATTTTTTCAAATCATATTAGAATTAAATAGTAGTAGAAAGTTACAAGTAGAAAGTAAAAGTTATCCTTTCCACTTTTCACTTTCCACTTTTTACTTGAAACCAAATTATTTATCGGAGTTATGAATGTTAACAAAAAGAAAAAAGTTATCCCGCAAGGAAATTAAAGAAGATGGTCTCGTAACTTTTTATTATAAAACCGTCGGTTTTTACGGAAAGCATAAACAAAATTTCTTGATCGGCGGGGTTGCGGTAATTCTTCTTGCAGCCGCATCTTTTTTTTATACGCAACAAAAAAGCAGTAAGAGTGAAAAGGCAAATGTTGAACTGTCGCGTGTTATTCCCCTATTCGATTCCGGGATGTTCTTAGAAGCGATTCAAGGTAATCCTCAAACAAAAGTAATGGGATTAAAAAAGATTGTTGCAGAATACGGCAATTCCGAGAATGGTGAAATTGCAAAAGTTTATCTTGCCCACGCCTATTCTTATCTCGGTAAAGTTGATGATGCTTTGAAAAATTACGAAGATTACGACGGCGGCAATGAACTCTTCCAAGCTGCGGCGTTTGCAGGCGAGGCAGCGTGTTATGAATCAAAAAATGATTTTGAAAAAGCTGCCGAACTCTATCGCAAAGCAAGTTCTGTTTCAGAAGAAAATGCGCTTAATCCCCAATATCTTTTATTTTCCGGCATTAATTTTCTGAAGGTAAAAAAACTTGCGGAAGCAAAAGAAATATTTGAAAGAATTAAAAAAGATTTTCCGACTTCAACTTCAGGTAGGGAAGTTGATCGTTATTTAGCTCAAGTAGAATAATTTGTATTAAGTATTTGTCAATAGTCATTTCTCAATTGACTACTAACAAATAACTAATAACCAAAACTAAGGAACTGAACATGGATTTTAGACTCATAAAAAGATATGTTAAATTGGTGGAAGAAAGCAATATTTCCGAAATCGAGATTGAGCAGGATAATTCGAGAATAAAGATTTGCAAAAAAGCTGATGTACCGCCTCCTGCTCAACAGAATGCAGCACCGGCTCCTACTCCAACGCCAATTATTACTTCTCCATTGCCGGCGATCGTGCAGCCGAAAGAAGAAAAAAATTCAAAAATAAAAGAAGTTAAATCTCCGATTGTCGGTACTTTTTACCGCGCTCCGGGACCGGATGCAGACCCTTATGTTAAAGTTGGCGACAATGTTTCAACCGGCGCCGTTTTATGTATTATTGAAGCAATGAAATTGATGAACGAAATTGAATCTGACATCTCCGGGAAAATTATTAAGATCTTAGTTGAAAATGGAAAACCGGTTGAATATAATCAACTTTTAATGCTCATCGAAGCAGAATAAAGATTTTGAGGAAACCTTGTTTAAGAAAATATTAATTGCAAATAGAGGCGAAATTGCTCTTCGTATCATTCGAACATGCAAAGAATTAGGTATAAAAACAGTTGCCGTTTATTCTGAAGCCGATAAAAACTCCCTTCACGTAACCTTTGCCGATGAAGCGGTCTGTATCGGACCCGCGCTCAGTAAAGATAGCTACCTAAAAATTCCCGTGATTATTTCCGCCGCACAAATTACTGGAGCCGAGGCAATTCATCCCGGTTACGGTTTTCTCGCAGAAAACGCCAGCTTCTCCGAAATCTGTTCTGAGTCAGGGATTAAATTTATTGGTCCTTCGCCTGAAATGATTCACTTGATGGGAAATAAAGCAAACGCAAAAGAAACGATGCGGAAAAACGGAATCCCGGTTATTCCCGGAAGTGACGGTGTTGTAGCAAATGTAATTGACGGGAAAGCAATCGCGCAAGAGATTGGATTCCCGGTTATTGTAAAAGCTTCTGCCGGTGGCGGCGGAAAAGGGATGCGCATTGTTCAAGAGGAATCGGAATTTGAAAACGCTTTTCAAACCGCAAGTTCAGAAGCAATTGTTTCCTTCGGGAACGGCGAAGTTTATATAGAAAAATATCTTGAAAATCCCCGTCATATTGAATTTCAAATTATGGGAGATCAATTCGGGAATGTATACCATTACGGCGAACGCGACTGCTCGGTTCAAAGACGCCATCAAAAATTAATTGAAGAATCTCCTTCCCCAATTATGGATGCTGAACTTAGAAAAAAAATGGGAGACGCTTCAGTGCTTGGAGCAAGATCAGTAAACTACGAGGGCGCCGGAACTATTGAGTGTCTTGTTGATAAACATAAGAATTTTTATTTCATGGAAATGAATACAAGAATTCAGGTTGAGCATACGGTAACGGAAGTTATAAATGGAGTTGATCTCATCCGTCAGCAGATATTGGTAGCCGGTGGAGAAAAAATTGAGACGATGCCAAAAGACCCGGTCGGGCATGCAATGGAATTTAGGATAAATGCAGAAGACCCTGAAAAAGGATTTCGCCCGAATCCCGGTAAAATTGAATCTCTTCATTTCCCGGGAGGATTTGGCATCCGGGTAGATTCGCATGTTTATCAATCGTATGTTATTCCCCCCTATTATGATTCCCTCTTGGCAAAACTAATCGTATGGGGAAAAAATCGAAAGACTGTTATCATGCGTGCCAGGCGGGCGTTGGAAGAGTTTACAGTCGAAGGAATTAAAACAACTATTCCATTCCACCTTGAGGTTTTAGAGAATGAACAGTTTGTAAGCGGAAATTTTGACACTTCATTTTTAGACAATTTTTTAAAAGAAAAAAACAATAATTAATAGAGGAATTTTATGAATATTCCAGAAGGTTTAAAATACACAAAAGAGCATGAATGGGTTTCCACCACCGGAAAGATAGCGACCTTTGGTATCACTGATTATGCGCAAGGTGAACTTGGCGACGTAGTGTTTGTTGATATTGATCCTCATTTACAGGAAGTAGCAAAGAGTGCAAATTTCGGAACTATTGAAGCAGTAAAGACGGTGAGCGAACTTTATGCGCCATGCAGCGGAAAAGTTATCGAAATTAATAAAACACTTACCGACTCTCCTGAAAAAGTGAATAGTGATCCATATGGCGAAGGCTGGATGATCAAAATTGAAATGGCAAACGAAAGCGAATTAACAGATCTTCTTGATGATGCTGCTTACAGCCAGCTCATTGGTGAATAATCTTTATCTTTTCAAATTTTGATGAATAGAAAAAATGAAATACTCATCATTGATTTTGGCTCGCAATACACTCAACTAATAGCGAGGCGTATCCGGGAAGAAAATGTATTTTCCGAAATTTTTCCTCATACCCTTTCTCTTCAAGAAATAAAAAAACGAAATCCCTCCGGTATTATCCTTTCGGGTGGACCGATGAGCGTCTATGCTGAAGATGCCCCTGATGTTAATTCGGAAATCTTTGCATTAAATATTCCCATTCTGGGAATTTGTTATGGGCTGCAGCTGCTTGCAAAGCATCTTGGCGGCAAGGTTGAGAAAGCTGACGAAAGAGAATATGGAAAAGCCGGGTTCACGGTTTCCGCTAATTCCAAACTTTTTTCTGACTGCGAATTAAATTCTTCGGTATGGATGAGTCATGGCGACTTGGTTACTCAAGTCCCAAACGGATTTTGCATTACCGGAACATCAGCCCATTCACCGGTTTGCGCTGTTGAAAATACTCAAAAAAAAATTTATGGATTACAATTCCACCCTGAAGTTGCTCATACTGTTGAAGGAAAAAAAATTCTTCATAATTTTTTGTTCTCAGTCTGTAATTGTAAAGCAGATTGGACGCCCGCTCATTTTGTTGAAGAAAAAATTACCGAAATTAAAAACAAAGTTGGTTCCGATAATGTTTTGTGCGCATTAAGCGGCGGAGTAGATTCAACAGTTGCGGCAGTGCTTGTTCAAAAAGCAGTTGGAGACCAATTAACGTGTGTTCATGTTGATACAGGCTTAATGCGGAAAAACGAAAGTGAAAAAGTCGTTTCTCTTTTCCGCAAGCATTTAAACTTAAAAGTAATTTCTGTTGATGCTTCCAAATTATTTTTAGAAAGATTGAAAGAAGTCACAGAGCCGGAGCGAAAAAGAAAAATTATTGGGAATACCTTTATAGAACTTTTCGAACAGGAAGCAGCCAAAATTCCGAATGTAAAATACTTAGTGCAAGGAACCCTTTATCCCGATGTTATTGAATCGGTTAGTGTAAAAGGGAAATCGGTAACGATTAAAACGCATCACAATGTTGGCGGGCTTCCTGAAAAAATGCACTTAAAATTGATTGAACCCTTCCGCGAATTATTTAAAGATGAAGTGAGAAATGTTGGCAAAGCACTTTCCATCCCGGCAGAATTAATTGCACGTCATCCGTTCCCCGGACCTGGTTTAGCTGTAAGAATTTTAAGTGATATTACCGGGGAAAAACTTTCGCTGCTGTGCCAGGCAGATGAAATCTTTATTGATGAGATTAAAAACGAAAATCTTTATGATGAAATTTGGCAGGCATTCGCAGTGCTTCTTCCTGTGCAAAGCGTTGGCGTAATGGGAGACAGCAGAACATACGAGAATGTTCTTGCCTTGCGCGCGGTTACTTCCACAGATGGAATGACGGCAGATTGGTATCCGTTTCAGCCTGAATTTCTTGCCCGTGTATCAAATAAGATCATCAACAAAGTGAATGGAATTAATAGGGTGGTTTATGATATAAGTTCTAAACCGCCATCTACAATTGAGTGGGAATAATGGAAGCTAAAGAGAAACAATTAGTTCAACTTAAAATTGAAAAAGCACAGCGTTTTATTGCCGAAGGAAAAACGCTCCACGCATTACAATTTTACAAAAAGATTATTGAGGAACATCCGGAAGCTATCGAAGCCTATTTCAATTTATCTCTGCTTTATGAAAGTCTTGAAAATATTTTAGCTGCAGAAAATCTACTTTCTGAATTACTCGAAGAAAATTCTGACAATAATGAAATTCGATTGTTCTTCGGACACTTTCTTTTCCGGCAGGGTAAATGGAATGAAACGATTGAAGTTTTATCATTCTTCTCCCCAAACGAAATTCCCTTAGCTTCATTCTTTATAGGTTACTCGCACTACATGCTCCTTGAATATGAATTAGCAAGAATCAGTTTTGAAAATTTTGTAAAAAGCGGAAAAGAGACTGAGTTCATGCAGGATGCCTACATTTATTTAGCGAAGACACATATTAATTTAACTAATTTTGATATGGCGCTTCTTTACGTTAAACAAGCCGAGGTGTACTATTCAAACCATTATGAACTTCATTTGCTCTTCGCGATTATTTATTATTATTTAACGATGATTGCCCACGCAGTAACGTCAATTGAAAAAACTTTAAAGCTGAATAAAGATGATCTTTCGGTAACTGAATGGGCGGGGAAAATATATCTGAAAAGCGGTGATTACAAAAAAGCAGAAAAATATTTTACCAAGTTTATTGATGAATCTACCGAGGTATCTCCGGAAACATATTCTCATTTAGGAATAACTTACCTTTATACAAACAAAATAAAAGATGCGGAAAATTATTTCAACTTGGCATTAAAGCTTGATCCCCAAAACAAAGTAGCCCTTGAAGCAGTTAAAAATTTAGAAAAATTGAATCAAAACCAGGCAGCTTCAGATGGTTAGAAAGGTTTTGCTCATCGCATTTGTAATTTTTACGGCAAGAGTCTCTTTCCCTCAGTCTCCTTCTTCTACTCAAAATGAAATAAATTCAGAGTTCCAAATAGCAGTAAGTCTTTTCGATGCGCAGCAATTTCAAGAAGCGCTTAAAATATTTCAATGGATAGCTAAGCAAACGGAGAACCCCAAAACAACGGCATCAATACTGTTTTCTGCAAAAATTTTTTTAGGAGAAAAGAGTTTCTCTTCGGCGGAAAGGACTTTGAGTGAATTTCTTAATTTATATCCCGGCAGCAAATATTTCGATGAAGCCAAACTGCTTTTTGCCGAGACATTAAGTGAGAGCGGAAGAGAAAAAGAGGCAATTCGTTTTTTAATAGAAAATTTGCCGGAAAGGAATGACAAGAATTCTCTTGAAAGGGAAAAGAAATTTATCCGTCCTCTCCTGGTCGAAAAACTTTCTACCGAAGAAGTAGAAGACTTATTGAGGAGAAATGCCGGCAACGAGTTAACTCCTTTACTGCTAACTTCTTTAATAAAGAAAAATCTTTCGATTGGGAATAGTGAAAATGCAAGAACCTTTTTTGACCGATTGCTTTCAGATTTTCCAACTTCGGATGAAGTTACTGAAGCAGTATCACTGCTTAATAATTCACCTTCGATAACATCGGCATTCTCACCGAAAGTTATCCTTTGCCTGCTTCCGCTAACCAATATTCACGGGTATGAAAATGAACCTGCTAAAGATATCCTTGAGGGGATAAAATATGCCATTCACGAGTATAACTCGCTTTCCGGGAATCAATTTGCCTTAGCAATTAAAAACACAAAACGTGATTCATTACAAATCAGCAGGATTGTTAAAGATATTGAATCGCATAAAAACTATTCCGCGGTTGTCGGTCCAATTTTTAGTGACGAAACCCAACTCTTTCTCAACGCTTCAGAAAAACTATCTCTTCCGGTTATCAGCCCAACGGCTACTGACGATAATTTGCAGGCGGAAAATAAATTATTTTATCAAGCAAATACTTCGATGGAACTGCACGGGAAAGTGATGGCGCAGTTTATTTATCGTGTTGAAAATAAAAGATCAATTGCGGTTATCTTTCCGCAAATTGGGAACGCAAGCGTCATAGCTAAAAATTTCATGACAGAGTTCAAGTCCCTCGGCGGAAAAATTGTTCCGCAATCGTATCCAGCAAGAACCCTTTCTAAGGAATCAATTGTTATTGATTTGAAAAAAGAGATGAAGGGAGTTGAGGGAATTTTTATTCCGCTCAACGACAATGTCGTAATTCCTGTGATGCTTTCCGCATTGGTGAAGCATGGAATTGATCTTCCGATCTATGGGAACCAAGATTGGTTTACTACCAAAGGGCTGGAAACCGCGACATCCCTTAGCGAAAAGCTTACTTTCACATCTGATTCTTTTATTGATTTTCAAGACGAAGATATCACTGCCTTTTCTCAAAAATATTTTGAAATAACGGGTAAGGAGATCAATTCCAACAATTTATATGGTTACGATGCCGCAAAATATCTTTTAAAAATTTTAACCCTTTCGGAACGGGGACTCAGATCATTCGAAGAAACTATTTCAAACGCTGAACCGTTTGAAGGAATTCACAATTCAATTGTGTTTGAGCAAAGCAAGATCAATTCTTCTCTAAATATTGTGCGCTATCATCAGGGCAAATTTGAGTTAGTAGAAAGATTTGAGTACAAACCAAAAGGAAAGAAATAAGTTGGGGACTGTAAAAGATTTGCCGTTAGACGACCGCCCAAGGGAAAAACTTCTTTTACGCGGCAGTCAAAGTCTGAGCGATGCTGAATTACTTGCTATTCTTTTGAGAACCGGAACTAAAGGGAAGTCAGTAGTTCAGGTTGCTTATGATCTTGTAAAACGTTACGGCAATCTTGCTTCGTTATCAACAAAATCTTGTTCGGAATTATGCAAGACCAATGGGATCAAAAAAGACAAAGCAGCCACATTAGTAGCCGCTTTTGAAATTGGTAAACGAACAGCGGTACAATCTAAATGGTTTTCTGAAAAGAAAATTACTTCGCCGGAAGATATTGCGCATATTTTTCTTCCGTTGTTAAAAGATGAACTTAACGAACATTTCTACGTGGTTTGTTTAAACTCTGCGAACAAAATCATTCGCACTGAACTCATTTCCACTGGAAGTTTAGATGCGAGTATTGTTCATCCGCGTGAAGTTTTTAAAGTTGCAATAGAAAACAGTGCGAAAAGTATCATTTTAGTTCACAACCACCCGAGTGGAAACCCCGAACCCAGTAATGAAGATATCTCGATTACTAAAAAATTAGTGGAGGTTTCAAAAATGATGGAAATCCCCGTTTTTGATCATCTTATCATAGCGGAAAAAAGTTATACAAGTTTTGTTCAGAAAAAATTAATTTAATTTTCTTTTCAATGCGCTTATTTGGTTTTTTAATTTATAAATAATATATTTTTACAGTAATTTTTCTTGATTTATGCAAGGAAATATCATAAATTTAAATAGACTATCAATTAACTAAAATGGAGTATACATTATGAAGCTACTTAAGTCATTAAAAAGTTCTCTGTTGGGAACTGTGATCATCTTGTTGACTGCAGGATTTGTTGGGTGCAGCAGCGGACCTTCGCAAGAAGAATTGGCTCAACTTGATGCGTTAAAAAAGGAAGTTAGCTCTTTGCAAAAATCTGCTACTACCTTAAAAGATGAAAGAGGGAGTATTGAAAAACAAATCGCCGAGAAGAACAAAAAACTTCAAGAATGCGAAAAGCTTAAACAAGAAACCAAAGCAAATTTGGGCAAAATTTCTAAGTAATCTTAAAACAAGAATTTAAAACATGAGGATTTATATGAAATTAAATAAAATTTGGTTCTTATCGGCAGCTCTCGTTGTTGCGTTTACGTTTTCATCGTTTGCACAGGAAGAGATGACGAAAGAAGAATGGCAAAATCAAATCAATAAGTTAACTGCTCAAAAAGAGAGTTTACAAAAAGAGACCACAACCTTAAAGACTGATGTTACCGGGTTGAACACCAACCTTTCCACAATTCAAAGTTATGATAATTGTATGGACGACTTGTACGGAATGGTTGGAGCTAAAAAATCTGATATAGACAACTACAACAGAGCAGTCAGCGAATTAGAAGGAAAAATTAGAAGAAAAGAAGGACCTAAAGCTGACCGGGCAAAAGATCTCGCTGCTCTTCAAGCAAATAAGATCAGCGCATTACCTGATTTCTTCAACAAAGTTCATACTGTATTACCGGGATTACTAGACGCATGGGTAGAGGCTCCAACCGAAGCCAGCTATACTGTTGTTAAAGGTGACTGTCTCTGGAGAATTGCTAAGAAAAGTGAATTTTACGGAAACGGTTTCGCCTGGCCTAAAATTTATCAGGCTAACAGAGATCAAATTAAAAATGCCGATTTGATTTTCCCGAAACAAACATTTAAAATTCCTAATTTAACTGAAGAAGAAAAAACAAAGTACGAAAAACTGAAAATGAATTACAAACCGGCACCAACACCGTAACAAAGTAGTTCGTTGCTTTATTCAAAATAGTTTTTTGAAAGCCCTTTCATCTTTTGATGACAAGGGCTTTTTTTATTTGAACAGGTTTATGATTTACACCAGTTCGCACATCTTTTAGAGAAACAAAACTTAGCATTATGGCGGAAACAACAAAAAAAATAACACTTGAAAATGTCGATCTTCTTTCTTTACTCGGTTTTAATGATTCAAATTTAAAAATTATTGAAAACCGTTTTTCTGCAGTTATAACTATCCGGGGAGATTCCGCAACCTTTAAAGGAACTGAAGAAGAAACCTCACTTCTCGAAAAACTCTTCAAAGAGTTGATTTATGTTATTAATACAAAAGGAAACTTGAAGGAGAACGATGTAGAAACTATTCTTGATTTAACCCTGCAAGGGAAGGAAATTATCAACGAAAAAGAGTTCGATTCAATTATTCTCTACACAAAGAATGATAGTATTAAAGCCAAAACTCCAGGGCAATCAACTTATTTCCAATTAGTAAAAAAGAATGATATTTGCTTTGCTATTGGTCCGGCGGGAACGGGGAAAACTTATTTAGCGGTTGCTTTTGCAATATCCGCCCTAAAAAAGGGAACGGTGTCTAAAATAATTTTAGCGAGACCAGCTGTTGAAGCTGGAGAAAGCCTGGGATTTCTTCCCGGTGACATTCGAGAAAAGATCGATCCTTATTTGCGCCCGCTCTATGATGCACTGGAAGATATGCTTCCCTCTGACAAACTGAAACAAAATATTGAAAAGGGAGTCATAGAAATTGTTCCGTTGGCATATATGCGCGGGAGAACTTTAAACAATGCATTCGTTATTCTTGATGAGGCGCAGAATGCCACCGATACGCAAATGAAAATGTTTTTAACCAGACTTGGAGTAAATGCAAAGGCGATTATTACAGGAGACATTACACAAATTGATCTTCCGAGTAGAACGGTGAGCGGTTTAGTTAAAGCGCAGGAGATTCTTTCGGGTATTCAAGGGATTGGTTTTGTATACTTTGAAAAAAGCGATGTCGTACGCCATAAATTGGTAAAAGATATTATTGACGCGTATGAAAAATTTTATGATAAAGAAAAAACATAAAATTTAAGAGCAACAATTCTTGTTATTGTTGCATTGATCTTATTCGAGCGTTTTACTTTCCTCCCAATATTTATCCATCTCTTTCAAATCAACATCAGTGATTTTTTTCTTTTGTTCGGCAATTTTTTTTTCGATGTAGGTAAACCGTCTTTCAAACTTATTAGTTGTCTTCCGCAGTGCAGTCTCCGGATTGATATTTAAAAAACGGCTGAGGTTGATGAGTGAAAAAAGGAGATCGCCAAATTCTTCTTCGGCTTTTTCAATTTGGTTATTATCAATTTCTATTTGAAGTTCATCTAATTCCTCATTTACTTTTTTCTTTACATCGGCGATTGCATCCCAATCAAATCCGACTTTAGATGCTTTTTCCTGCAGGCGGTGTGCACGCATAATGGCTGGCATAGTTTGCGGAATCCCTTCTAATATTGAGGTTCTTCCTTCCTGGAGTTTGATCGTCTCCCAATTTTTCATTATTTCTGCTGTACCGGAAACTTTAAGATTGCTGAAAACATGCGGATGTCTCCGGATAAGTTTTCCGGAAATTTCTTCTATCACTTGCTCAAAAGTAAATTCATTTATCTCTTCAGCGATGGCGGTGTGGAACGCTATGTGGAAAAGCAAATCGCCCAATTCTTTTTTTAATTCGTTGAAATCATTTTCATCAATTGCATGGACGGTTTCGTACGCTTCTTCAAGCGTTGCGGCTTTAATGGACTGATTTGTTTGTTCTTTATCCCACGGACATTCTTTTCTTAATCGTTTTACAATATCCACAAATTCCTTAAATTTGACTTCGAGCATTCGGTATTTCCTTTTTACAATTGATGGCTGTCTTTTTGTGTTTCAATATAATAAGAAATTAGAAAATTATATCAGGTGATTTTATGATTGAAGATCAAATTAGGGCGTTAAGTTTAACTTTACCCGCTGTTCCCGTTCCATTAGCAGCATATATTCCGGCTGTAAAATCAGGTAACTTCGTTTTTACATCCGGACAACTCCCCATGCTTGATGGAGTTTTGAAATATAAGGGAAAGGTCGGTGCGGAAGTGAGTGAGCAAGGGGCAAGGCTCGCTGCGGAAATCGCAGTCCTAAATTGTCTTTCGGTTGTCAAAAGCATTATTGGAAGTTTGGATTTTGTTGAAAGAGTAATCAAGCTTACCGTATTTGTGAATAGTGACCCGGCATTTCTTAATCAACCAGAAGTTGCCAACGGTGCTTCCGAACTTCTTTTAAAAATATTCGGAGAAAAAGGAAAACATGCACGCGCAGCCGTTGGAGTAAATGTACTTCCGCGCGATGCCTCTGTTGAAATTGAAATGATTGTAGAAGCGAAAACAAATGTTTCGTAATTTGAAATGACAACCAAAGCTTCACAAAATAGAGTTGTTTTTCTCGACCTCTTGAGAGCTTTCGCCGTATTGAATATGGTGCAAGGGCATACGATAGATATCTTGCTTGGATCCCAATTTCGTGATCTGAACAATCCGATCTTTCTTCTCTGGTTTTCTAATCGTGGATTAACAGCGCCAATTTTTATGTTTTCCGCCGGAACAACTTTCATGTATTTGTTCCGTTTGCAGAAAGTTTCGTTTGGGGAAAATCCAAGAGTGATACGAGGTATAAAGCGGGCTCTTTCATTGATTGGGCTCGGATATTTATTGAGATATCCAACTCCTACTCTGATTTATTTTAAAAATGTCACAGCGGCGCAATGGGATGTGTTTTTTGTAGTAGATGTTTTGCAGTTAATCGGTTTTGGATTATTATATATCTTGCTCTTGGCGTATATAGCTGAAAAAATGAAGGTGAGCGATTATTTTGTCTTTATTGCCGGTGTGTTAATAATTATCTTTCTTTATCCGATAAGTGAGGGAATAACCTGGACAAACTATTTTCATAAAGCTCTAGCAGGGTATTTCTCATCCGGAACTCATTCAAATTTTCCATTATTCCCGTGGTTAAGCTACCTGGCTGCGGGTTCTTTTTTAGGAAGTTATTTAGCCAAAAATCCTACGGTCTTTAGAACCACTAAATTTTCTTTTAGGCTTTTAGGTGCAGGAGCCGCGTTACTTTTCCTTGCTCTTGTCGGAAATTTTGTTGAGGTTGCTATTAATGGAGAAAGTAAATTTTGGACTATCAGTCCGAATCTTGTTTTTTACCGGCTTGGACTTGTAATCAGCTTTACTTCGTTAATTACTTTAATTGCGTTAAAAATAAATACGATCCCAAAAGTTTTAATTCTACTTGGGAGAAATACATTATTAATTTATGTTGTTCACCTAATAATTTTATATGGAAGTCCGTGGAACCCGGGGATTATTTTGCTTTATGATAGATCCCTAAATCCATATTTAACTATTTTTGCAGCCTTCATTATGATTGGTTTGATGGTGCTGATGGTTTATGCGATTCATAAATTTAATTTAAGAAATAAGACGTTAGTTACGTAACAGGAATGAGATGACAAGAAAATCTGAGAATACTGCACCAGAAATTTCGCTTGACGAAGTTCAGCTTGAACAATCACTTCGCCCTGTTAGGTTTGAGGATTTTACCGGACAGACGAAAATCACGGATAATTTAAAAGTTTTTATTTCGGCAGCCAAGAAAAGAGGCGAGGCGCTTGACCATGTTCTGCTCACAGGTCCTCCGGGGCTTGGTAAAACAACGCTTTCTCATATCATTGCAAATGAACTTGGAGTGAAATTAAAAGTTACCTCAGGTCCGGTACTGGAAAAACCTGGAGACTTAGCAGGAATTTTAACGAATCTTGAAGAACATTCCGTTCTCTTTATTGATGAGATTCATCGCTTAAGCCCGGTTGTTGAAGAATTCCTTTATTCTGCAATGGAAGATTATAAGTTGGATATCATGATTGACTCAGGACCCAATGCCCGCTCCGTTCAGATTAAATTACCAAAGTATACTTTAATCGGAGCCACTACTCGCGCCGGAATGCTCACTTCACCGCTTCGCGACCGTTTCGGAATTAAAAGCCGTTTAGACTATTACGACGCTGAATTGATAAAAATAATTTTACAACGCTCTTCTAAAATACTTGCGATCCCGATTGATGAAGATGCTTCTTATGAAATTGCAAAGCGGTCGCGTGGCACGCCGAGAATTGCAAATCGTCTTTTACGCCGGACGCGGGATTTTGCCGATTTCGATAATAAAAAAGTTATTGATTTGGCAATTTCAAAAAAAGCACTAACTGCTCTGGAAGTTGATGAGTTTGGGTTAGATGAGATGGATAAAGATATTCTTCTTACGATCATTGAGAAATTTAGCGGTGGACCTGTCGGACTAAACGCTCTTTCCGTTGCGGTAAATGAAGACGCAGGCACAATAGAAGAAGTTTATGAACCGTTTTTAATTCAGCAGGGATTTATCAACCGCACACCGCGCGGAAGAGAAGCGACTGAATTAGCCTACAAACATTTCGGAAAGAGAAAAAGAAATAACCAGCCGGGTAATTTGTTCGAAGAAACGGTGGCATAGTTGAATGTAGAAAGTTGAAAGTAGAAAGTAGAAAGTTGAAAGTAATGCAGATCGAAAAAATAAAAATCGGTGATAATAACCCCTTTGTTCTTATTGCAGGCCCATGTGTTGTCGAAAATGAGGAAATAACTTTTCGGACTGCAAAAGCAATAAAAGAAATTACAACCGAATTTGGTATTCCATTTATCTTTAAAGCAAGTTACAAGAAAGCGAACCGCACAAGTCTTAATTCTTTCGTAGGTATTGGTGATAAAGAAGCGCTTGAAATTCTGCTCAAAGTTAAAAATGAATTGTCGGTTCCCATTTTAACCGATGTGCATACAACTGCCGAAGTTGAATTAGCCGCGAATTATGTAGATGTTTTGCAAATTCCCGCTTTTCTTTGTCGCCAAACCGATTTACTTCTCGCCGCCGGCAAAACCGGTAAAGTTGTTAATATTAAAAAAGGACAATTTCTTGCGCCTGAAGATATGAAACATGCGGCGGAAAAAATTCTTTCTACTAATAACCGGCGGGTTATGCTTACGGAAAGAGGAACGATGTTCGGGTATCATAACCTCATTGTTGATATGCGTTCCTTAGTGATAATGCGGGAACTCGGTTTCCCGGTTGTTATGGATGCGACTCATTCTGTTCAGCTTCCAGGCAAAGGAAATTTTACAGGAGGTCAGCCTAAGTTTATTAAACCTCTCGCCAAAGCCGCCATAGCTATTGGGATTGATGCGCTATTTTTTGAAGTGCACCCGAATCCCGGGGAAGCATTAAGCGATGCCGAAAGCCAATTGCCGTTAAGTGAATTGAGAGAGCTGCTGATTGATCTGAAAAAAATTGATCGTATCACAAAAAAAATATCGTAATTTATTTTCAAGTTTATAAGCTAAATTAAAAGATTTTCTAATTGAATAAAGGATAAGTCTTGACAAAAGAAAAAATTATCGCCCATGGGAAAGAAGTCGTTCGAATTGAAACTGAAGCCATCACAAAGCTCTCTGAAAATATCAATGATGATTTTGTTCGTGCCGTCGAAGCAATTGATCGCTGTAAAGGAAGAGTTGTTTTAACCGGGATGGGAAAGTCCGGTTTGATCGCGCGTAAAATTGTTGCAACAATGAATTCAACCGGAACAGCAGCAATCTATCTTCATCCCACAGACGCGCTGCACGGCGATCTTGGAATGGTTCGGGTTGAAGATGTTGTGATAATTTTATCTAAAAGCGGGAACACCGAAGAAATGCTTAATCTTCTTCCGCTGTTAAAACGAATTGGAGTCTTGATTATCGGAATGTTAGGAAATAAAGATTCGAAGATTGGCAAACAGAGTGATATTTTTCTAAACATTGATGTGAAGGAGGAAGCGTGTCCGTTTGATTTAGCTCCGACCGCCTCGTCAACAGCGATGCTTGTTATGGGAGACGCACTTGCAGTATGTTTATTACAACGCAAAGGTTTTACCGCTCAAGATTTTGCAATGCTTCATCCCGGCGGAAGTTTGGGGAAAAGACTTTCTCTTAAAATTAGCGAGATAATGATCTCAGGAGACCAGATTCCAATCGTAAACGAAAATGCTTCATTGAAAGATTCCATTTTGGAAATTACTTCTAAACGGCTCGGCACTACTTGCGTTGTTGATGATAACGGAGTTTTGCTTGGCATCATAACTGATGGAGATTTACGCAGGCTCCTTGAAAAAACTTTAGAGATTAGGTCTTATAAAGCTAAAGATGTAATGTCAAAGAATCCAAAAGTTATCACAGCAGACCTGCTTGCTTCTTTTGCCTTGCAGCAAATGGAAAATCATAAAATCACTACGCTGGTTGTTGTTGACACAGAGTCAAAACCGATAGGCATCATCCACATGCACGATCTGGTTAATATTGGTTTAAAGCAAAGATGAAATATTTTTTTCTTCTTACTCTGCCATTTTTCTTTTTCTTTTGTAACACACAAAAAGTTAAGCCTAAAATTAATGCGAGTATAAATGTAGCTGAACTGCCCTCGCAGGAAAGCTGGAATTCTACAATAACCTTTACGGATTCCGGGAGGATACAAGCAGTAATGAAGGTTGGACATTTAAGAATGTTTTCCAAGCAGCAGGAAACGTTAATTGACGGTTACCAGCATGTAGATTTTTATAATCCTTCGGAAATTAAAACCACAACGCTCACTTCTCTTCGCGGAAAAGTAAATGACGCTTCAAAAGATTTATATGCTTTTGAGAATGTAGTTGCCAAGAATGACAGCGGAACTCAGTTAGAATCTGAAATGCTTATGTGGAGAAATAAAGATCAAAAAATTGTTACCGACAAATTTGTTACCATAACAACTCCGACTGAAAAAATTCAAGGTTATGGATTTGAATCCGACCAGCATTTACAAAATTATATTATTCATAAACCTGTTTACGTCACAACTTCGGATTCTTTAAGATGAGCACTCTGGAAAGTGGAAAGTGGAAAGCGGAAAGTGGAAACGAGAAATCAGCAGTAAATGTGTCACCTTACTCCTTATTCTTTACTCATTACTTGTTGCTTGTTACTTGTTACTTGTTACTCTCTACTTGTTTCGGTTTTGCTCAAGAGGCGAATAAAACAATTACTGTAACCGGACAAGAATTAATTGGTTCGGTTCAAAATGGAGAATCTATTCGCGAAGTAAATGGAGATGTAGTTCTCACGCAAGGAAACGTTGTTATCACCTGCAACAAAGCAATTCAGTATCTTGCAAGAAATGACGCTAAGCTGATAGGCAATGTTATTGTTACTCAAGATACCCTTACAATTTACACTGATGAGGGGTTCTATTACGGCAACGAAAGAAGAACTTTTTCCGATAAAGGGGTTAAACTTGATGATAAAAAAGTCATTCTGACCGCAACAGTGGGGGAGTATTTTTTTAATGAAGATAAAGCTGACTTCCGTAGAAACGTAAAACTCTTTGATACAATTTCCACCCTTACCTCCGACCGTCTCCTCTATTTCCGGAGAGAAGACCGCGCGATCGCATTCGGCAACGTAAAAATCGCGGATAAAGAAAATATTATTTATGCCGATAGTCTTATTCATTTCCGTAAAGTTGAAGAATCCCATGGTTTTGGAAATATAAATATCAAAAACAAAACCAACCATTCCACCATTCTCGGCGGACACATGGAAGACTACCGCGCAAAAAATTACAGTTTAATTGACAGCCTTCCCTTACTTATTCAAATTGACACAACTTTTTCGGGTGATACAGTAAAAACAATTGATACACTGTTAATAAAATCTAAAGTGATGAAGGCATACCGCGATACCTCCAATCGTTTTATTGCTATTGATTCGGTTGAGATTTTGCGGGGAGAATTTGCTTCGAAGAATGATTATACAATCTATTTTAGAGACGAAGAGAATATAATAACCAATAAAACCGGCGATGAGTCGGCACAACCTGTTCTGTGGTTTGAGAATTCCCAACTTTCCGGAGATTCAGTTAAAATATTTTTGAAGGAAAGGCAAATTCAAAAAATTGATATCATCAATAACGCATTGATCGCTTCGTATAACGAAAATTTTAGACAGCGGTTCGATCAAATTTCCGGTGACACAATCATGCTTTTTTTTGACAGCACAGGGATAAAACGTAATGAAGTCTACTCAAACGTCTTGAGTATTTATTACCTATACGATGATCAAGAACCGAGCGGATTGATGAAAGCGAGTGCGCAAAGTTCTCTAATGAATTTTGATCAGAAGAAAATTATTTCTGTAAAACTGTTCGGCACTCCTAATAGTGAATATCATCCGGAGACGATTATACAAGGGAAAGAGAAAGAATATTTTCTCCCCAGCTTTATTCTTTTCGAAAACAGACCGGAAAAAGAGAAACTGTTTACCCCGCAGCTACAAATGAATTTTTCAAAAGGAAATCAGTAATGGAAAAAAGCAGACTAAGTAGTCAGGATTTAGTAAAAATTTATAAAAAGAGAGCCGTTGTAAATAAGTCATCAATTGAAGTTTCGCAAGGAGAGATCGTTGGTTTGCTCGGTCCCAATGGCGCCGGAAAAACAACTACGTTTTACATGATGGTTGGAATGATCAGCCCAAACGCAGGGCAAGTTTTTTTAGACGGCGCTAATATTACTTCCGTACCAATGTACAAACGGGCGCGCATGGGCATTGGTTACCTGCCGCAGGAGGCGTCCATCTTTAGAAAACTTTCCGTTGAAGATAATGTTTTGGCGGTTCTTCAAATGCAGAAATTGTCGAACAAGGAACGGAAAGAAAAATTAGAGAGGTTGTTAGAAGATTTAAGCGTAACGCACATTAGAAAAAGTATTGGATTTCAACTGAGCGGCGGTGAAAGAAGAAGAACCGAAATTGCCCGCTCGCTGGCAACAGATCCAAAATTTATGCTGCTTGATGAACCCTTTGCTGGTGTTGACCCAATTGCGGTTGAAGACATTATGAAAATTGTTGCCAGCTTGAAAAACCGCGGCATTGGTGTGCTAATAACCGACCATAACGTTCATGAAACATTAAGCATTGTTGATAAAGCGTACATCTTAATTAACGGCGTTATTTTCCGTTCAGGAACAGCAGAACATCTTGCAGAAGATGATGAAGTCCGCAGACTCTATTTGGGCGAGAAATTTAAATTGGATCGCTACTGAGAAAGAATTAGGAATTAGGAATTAGGAATTAGGAATTAGGAATCATGCGGTTCTAAATGTAATCTGAGTTACACATCCAATTCAATCACTGAAATTATCGGTTGGGAAATCAATCGAGAATCCGGGTTGGAGATTGCATTGGTCAAATAGCGGAGGGACATGTGAATATGAATTAGAAGAAAGTAGGGCGGATGATTTTATATTTCCAAATTTAGTATATGAAGGCAAACGGAAGGGGTTTAAAATAAATTCAGGTGGTAGGTACTTTAGAGTAATGTGAGTGGACTAATATCATAAAACTATAATGCACCTTTAAAAAATTTCCCCATTCCTAATTCGTAATTCCTAATTCGTAATTAAATAAATCACATTTCTTTTTCGGCTTCTAACATTCGTCCTTCAACAAAAAGTCCCTTGCCGATGTGCAGTTTTCGGATGTGCACAATAGCTTTTTCATTATGTGGTTCGCCATAAACGGTATGGCAAGATTTCAATCCTCCCAAATACTTTCTCCCATCAGAAATGTAAACCAAATCGCCTGGCTCCGCCGCCATTTTATGCATATCATGTTTGGAGAAATTGATGATATCTTCATTATCTGTCTCTATTAATTTCCAACTGACTATCGCATTTTCACCCTCACGTTCATTTAACTTTCTCCCTTTGAACCATTCCTTAGCCTGGTGGATTGACCAAATAGTCAAGCCAAGCGTTTGAGCTTCAGGGTCATATTTTACGTAGAAGGTAGTAACAAGTGCAACGAAACCTGACATCACGACGGTTAAAATAAAGGTCGGCATAAAAGTAATAATCGAAAGCTGGAACAATGCGGTAGCTATGTCAAAGACAACAATGGCTATAATAAAAGCGATAATGCTGTACATGATTTTTTGATGATGAACATTCTTTCTTATTTTGTTCGCAGTTCTTTTTAGTTGATGTTGAAGCAACGAAGCTAAAATTGCAACTGATGAACAGACGATCAAATTATAAAGCGCTGCCATGTAGGTAAACGGATGAACCGGATCATACGGAGTTCCTTGTGCAATTGGGGCAATCAATTCCAGCGGATATCTGTTTCCTAAGAGCATAAGAGATATTCCGCCTATAACGGTAGTGATTAGACCGGCGGGAGTAAACTTTTTCCAAAAAACTCCAAAGAAAATTGCGATCATCAAAGGAGGAGTTAAGGTTGCATGGAAAAAAGCATGGGCTTGGTAAACTGTAGGATAAGAACTAAAAGCATAGACAGCTAAAATTCCTAACAAAGTGAAAGCTACCGTTGCCCCCCGTGCAACAACCATTGCTCTTTTTTCATCAACGGGGTTTTCTTTTTTAATTATTTTCAACCAGATTCTTACCGGTCTATCAACATCATTTACCCAAATAGCTGCGGCTGCGTTAAGCAAAGTTGCAACGGTTGACATTAATGCCGCCGCAATTGCTGCGATAATGAAACCAAAGACGCCGGGACCAGTTAATATATTTGCGATAACCACAAAAATGGCATCCGGCGCTGTGCCTGCTGGGATAAGAGAAGGAAATTTTACGGAAATAGCTTTTGCAACCCATCCGCCTCCGCCTACCACAATTGCAGAAAGTGGAAGCATAAAAAGAATATTAATTGTTGCAGCTTTTCTTCCTTCATGCACATTTTTTGTAGCCATAAACCGCATGATCAAACCCATGTTCATAAACAGAAATCCAACAGAACCGGCTATACCGTCTTCCCAAAAAGTCCCAACAGAATTAAATTCTGCAGGAGTATTAAAATGTGCTAAGGGAAGTTTCCAGCTTGTTGGCAGCAGGCTCCAGAATGAATCCCAACCGCCGACGTATGCAATGCCAAGAAAAAAAACTAAAAATCCGGCAGTCATAAGCATCAATCCTTGTACAAGGTCGGTGAAAATAACTGCAGTTTGTCCGCCGAATGTGATATACACTCCGGTAACAAAGGCGGTGATCCAAATTAAACCCATAAGAGTTATGTGAAATTGAATTCCGAAAAAAGTGAGATATTCCGGCATCAAAGGCATGATGGCTTTACCCATGGTTAAAAAGCCTATTCCAACATATCCGACCAAATATAAAAGTTGTAAAATGGTAACTAAAAATCTTGCTGAGGGAGAAAATCGTCTTTCAAAATATTCGGGGATGGAGCGGACGCGTGAATAAATAATTATAGGCAGCCATCCAAAAAGAAAAAATGGGACGAAAAACCAATCGTTGATGTATGACATTGAGGAAGAAAATCCATACTTAAAACCCATAGCTGAATATTTAACGAAGCTATGGCTGCTGATTCCGGTAGCGACAATTGACATGGCAATTATCCACCAGGTAAATCTTCTTCCGCCGAAAAAGAAATCATTTGTATCTTTGTTATATTTGGCAAAGTAGGTGCCGAACAGTAACATTGCGATCATGTAAATTACAAGGACAATCCAGTCTAATTGAGTTCCTATCTGCATAAAGTTCCTACAAGTAAAGAGCGGCGATGATTAGAAAAGCGTGAATTACAGCAAAATAAAAGTAGCCGAAGATGAGCGCCTTCCACCAGAAACGATCCCTCTTTAAGCGCATATCAATTGCTTTAGTTCTTCTGATAAGGATCATTCCGGCAAGAAAGAAAATGCCGCCGCCGACATACAAGTAAATGTAGGGAAGCCAGGTATTATAAAAATCAATCATAAACTTTCCGTGTTTTTAGTTCGAAAATTTTTAAGTGTACCTCCTAAGTTAAGGACGAGGTGAAAGAGTTACAAATATTTTCAGTGAGATAAAATTGAATAATTTTGAAAATTATTTGTATTGTTCTTTCACCCAGCCCGAAGATTCATTTTTTATAGCTCCTTTTACTTTTAAGAAAAAATAGAGCTATAAACTAGATAGAGGATGACGAAAATAAAGGTAAGACTCACCGACCATATTAAAAAATAAAACGGTAAATCTGATACATTAAATTTCTTTTTAACTTCCGTTGACATAATTATTCCTTGTTTCATATTGATAATGTTAATTGAATAAATTGAACCAATACTGCTACAGCAATGGCTTATGGGATCAGGGCATTAGTATAGAAATTCAGGAGGACTTCTTGGACTCGCTTGTGAAAAGGTTTCTTTAACGACATTTGTGGTGAGGGAACCGGTTTGAAAATAAACTGAATAGCAGAGAGAATGATAAGCTGAATAGCTAATTAAATAATTAGCGTCTTGATTTTGAGAAGCCTTTTCGCTTGTTAACGACTTTTCACTAACTCTAAAAATTATATCAGATGAAAGCCAAAAGTCAGCGCTTGTTAGAACCGAAGGATTATTCTGTTGATTTCTTTCAGAAAGATTTTTGTCATCATTATCTTTCGAAAAGAATGGGAAAATTAATGTGCCGAAGAATAAATAAACCGTAAACAGGGCGGCAATACTGCGCACATTTTTCTTGTTGAATATTTTGTTAAAAATCATCGAAAGAAACTTACCGTCAAATGAATCAGAAAACAACAACTATTTTTCTTATTCACGCGGTTAGTCATTCTACCAAAACACAAGAGGCAGAGAATAATGAATAATGAAAATTCCCGTCCTTATCCAAATAAAACCAAAATTTGAATTACTTTGATGGAGAAGGGCAAAAATGAGAAAAGAAATTATTATTTTAGCAGTGAAGTGTGTGAAACGATAATACCTGGTTTAAATTTTCGATGAAAAGTAAAAGTAGAACAAAGATTTTTATACTGTTTAAAAAATTGCTCCCGTCAATCTTCCATGATCCGTCGAGTAAAACTTCGATTATCTTCCTTAGTATAATAATCGGATTAATTGCCGGAATTATTGCCGTGGTATTAAAATCAAGCGTTAATTTTTCGCATGAACTGGCGCTATCCATCATGGAGCGTTATTCAATAAAAATTGTTTTTCTTCTTCCGTTCATCGGAATTTTATTAACAGTTCTTTTTGTGCAATTCTTCTTCAAAGGAATTCATGCTAAAGGATTGAGCGATATCATTTATTCTATTGCAAAAGGGAAAGTTGATATTCCGTTTCAAAGAACTTATTCACATATCATTGCAAGTACGCTAACTGTAGGTTTGGGTGGAAGTCTTGGTCTTGAAGCTCCTATTGCCGCAACCGGCGCTGCTGTCGGAGCGAATATCGGAAAAAGTTTAAAACTTGGTTATAAATTCAAAACACTTTTTATTGCGTGCGGAACTGCAGCAGGAATTTCGGCTATTTTTAATAGCCCTATTGCGGGAGTAATTTTTGCTTTCGAAGTTTTGGTTTCGGAGATCTCAGTACCGTTTTTAATCCCGGTTTTAATTTCTTCCGCAACTGCGGCGGTATTCTCTAATTTTATGCATAGCGGCCAGCTTTTTATTTTAGTGACCCAAGGTTGGCAATTAGAAGCGCTTCCGTTTTATATTCTTCTCGGTATTTTTTGCGGGATAATTTCCGCTTATACTATCAAGACCACTTTTTTTATCGAAAATTATTTTCATTCGATCAAGAATAAATTTTACAGAGCTGCCATTGGCGGATTGGGAGTGTCGTTTCTCATCTTCCTTTTTCTTCCGCTGTTTGGTGAGGGATATCTTTCGGTTAAGCAAGTTCTTCACACTGAATATTACTCGTTGATACAAAACAGTATTTTTTCGATCCCGCTTCCGTTCGATTGGTTTCTCATCCTCTTCGTTTTTCTTTTGATCCTTTTAAAACCGATAGCTTCCGGGCTTACGGTTGGCGCTGGTGGTGACGGTGGAATTATTGCCCCTTCGCTTTTTATGGGTGCAATGTCCGGCTTTTTCCTGGCTCAATTATTTAGAACACTTGGCTTAATGGATCTAAACACCGCTAATTTTATAGCAGTTGGAATGGGGGGAGTTCTTGCCGGTGTTATCCGCTCCCCGCTAACCGGAATTTTTCTTATCGCTGAAATTACCGGCGGGTATATTCTTTTTGTTCCGTTAATGATTGTGGTTTCTACTTCTTTCTTTATTTCTAAATATTTTGAAAAGAATTCCATTTACACAAAAGTTCTCTTTGAAGAAGGCTTTGATGATGTGACTAATAAAGATGCCGCTTTACTCAGTAAAATCTCTATTGCCGAACTAATTGAGAAAGATTTTTCCGCTGTAAATCCCAATGCTACGCTTGCCCAATTTCTAGAGGTTATGACTCATTCTAAAAGAAATGTTTTTCCAGTTGTTGATTCCGAGAACAATTTCGTGGGTTTAATTTATCTTGATGATATCAGGGAGGTAATTTTGGATAAGGAACTCTATGATATTCTCCTGGTCTATGAAATTATGCGAAGCGATAGCTGCATTGTTGATGTTGATGATTCGATGCACAGCGTAATTGATAAGTTTGATAAATATAGTACTTGGAATTTACCCGTTGTAAAAGATGGAAAGTATGTCGGATTTGTTTCAAAATCTGCAGTTTTAACTTTATACAGGAAACACGTAGTTCACCAGGCTGAAGAAATAATTTAAGGTTTATGAAGAAAAATTTAAAGAATGATTAAGAATTTTTCATTATTTCCTATTTTACATAAGAAAATTTACCGACTTTGAAAGGAATGAAGATGTTTAAAGGATTAATACCAAAAGAAGAAAAATATTTTGATGATTTTACCGAAATCATCGTTCATGTTCAAGGGATGGCACAGCAGACGTATAATCTTTTCTCGTCAGAAAGCTACGACCCGAACATCTACTTGAAATTAAAACCGTTGGAAAACCGATGCGATGAAATAAGTTCCAGGGTTATTAAAAGATTAAACAACACCTTCATCACTCCGTTTGACCGGGAAGACATTTTCAGTTTAATTAAAAAGATAGACGGCATAGGCGATATCCTCTTAGGAACGGTTGCACGTGTGGATACTTACAGCTTAAACGAAAAAGTTGAAGGAGCCGATAAACTTGCCGCTATTGTTCTTCAACAGATCAAAGAACTCGGAAGCGTCATAAATAGATTAAAAGCAAAAGAAAAACAAATTAACGAATGTAAAGCAGTTAGGGATTTAGAAACTGAAGCTGACAATGTTTACCGCGCCTCTTTAAAAAAACTTTTCCTTGAAGAAAATAATGCCATCACATTATTCAAGAAGAAGGAAATTCTTGACATGCTCGAAAAAGCCTCTGATAAATGTCAGTCAACGGCGAATGTTATTATTTCAATCTTAATTAAAAATTCGTAACACTTATGGTCTTTCCAATAACAATTATTTTATTAGCGCTTCTCTTTGACTTTTACAATGGAATGAACGATGCGGCTAATTCAATTGCAACAGTCGTATCAACAAGAGTTTTAACTCCTTTTCACGCGGTACTCTGGGCGACGTTTTTCAACTTTGTTGCTGCTTTTGTTTTTGGAACTGCTGTCGCGAAAACCATCGGCGCCGGGTTAGTTGATGCATCGGTCATTGATTATCAAGTTATTTTTTCTGCATTAATTGGAGCCATCGTGCTTACTTCCGTATGTACACATTTTGGACTTCCGATCAGTGTGTCACATGCAATCATCGGTGGACTTGTTGGGGCGGCGCTTATAAAAGTGGGTCCTGCCAGTATTATTTTTTCAGGCTTTATTAAAGTTGTGATTTTTATTTTCATTGCTCCGGTTATGGGTTACGTTATTTCTTATTTTTTTTCTATCGTTATTTTATGGATTGTTAGGAATAAATCACCAAGAACGGTTGACAAATATTTTAGAAAATTGCAATTAGTTTCTGCCGCACTTTTCAGTTTAAGTCATGGGTCGAATGATGCACAAAAAACGATGGGAATTATTACAATGGTTTTAATACTGATGGCTGCCGGTGGTGATCCATCGTTAGTTGGAAAATCATTTAATGTCCCTTTTTGGGTTGTAATAACCAGCCATTCGGTTATTGCTTTTGGTACAATGGTCGGTGGTTGGAAAGTGATTAAGACCTTGGGAATGAGGATGACAAAACTTAGCCCTTTTGGAGGCTTTAGCGCTGAAACTTCTGCCGGAATGACGATAGTTCTCGCCACGCTTTTCGGAATTCCCGTCAGCACTACTCATACCATTACAGGCGCAATAACCGGTGTTGGCGCTATCAAAGGATTTTCTGCCGTTCGTTGGGGTGTTGCCAGAAATATTTTATGGGCTTGGGTCCTCACGATTCCTCTTTCCGGTTTTATTTCCGGGCTAATGTATTGGATAGCTGTTACGTTTGTGCAATAGTGGATAGTCAAGGGAACAGTCTTTAGTCAGCAGTCAAGGGTTATTGCGGATATGTGCATGCTCAATTCAAATCTTGATAGTTTTGTAATATTACCTTACAACCCGCTCCTCCGGAGCTAATTTTTACACCATACTTTTTTTCTGCAAACAGTCCGCCCCGATGGGGCTTTTACTCAAGGGCACCTCTAAAATCTTGCTTAGAAACCTTCAAGGATTTTATTTTAGCTAAGTTCGATAAAATTTTAACATAACAAAATATGGTAAAGATAAACCTTGAAGGTTTTTAGAGATGCCCTCAAATGATATTTATGTTTCTACAAACAGTTCGTTCCTACGGAACTGATTCCCCATTTTATGAAGCAAATTGTAACCGCGCTCTTACCGTATTTGTTAGCTCCGTAGGAGCTTTCTGTTTGAAGCACAGTAAGCGAGAATAATATTTTAGCTCCATCGGAGCGACCGGTGGTTTCCTCTATAAAGAGTGGTTTATAAAAGTCGAGGGAGGTTTTTCATTTCGAAGTATAATCAATACTCAAACTCTGCCGGTCTTTTCATATTTTCTCTTCCTTTTCTTTCGATCAATTCGCGGTACGTGATCAGTTTAATGTTATTCTTTTTAACTTCAGCAATAAATTCGGGAGAAAGAAGTGCTGATAATTCCGCCTGCCTGTTAAGACTCATTTTCGGCGGACCAAATGGATTCATATCGATCATTGCTCGAAGTTCGTCATTATCTACTCCGCAATGGCAAACTATAAGATTAACTTTTTCCTTCTCCAACTTGTTCCGGAGGATGCCAATTAAACTGTCTTTCTTCGACTCAATCGGATCGGGATACATGTTGTCCGTATAAAATTCTCCGAAGTAACGGGAAATTCCAAGATGATTTTCTTCCGCAAGTTTTTCAACAATGTCCCGGTACTCAGGCTTATCCATTGCTGTTCCCATGTGATAATCTATGTAGTCAATCTTTAAACCGCTGTTCATCGCCCTGGCAACTTGCGCTCTTAATTCTTTTTCAACTTCTTCAAGTTTCGGGTTGTGTTCGTGAAATGTTTTCCGTGAAGGGAAAAAATAGCCGGATTCATCGGTTAATGATGAGACCTCTTTTCCCAGAACCGGTCCCCAGCGATAGTTCTTCCATTCCGCATTTAATGTTAAATGAATACCTACCGGGACTTGCGGGTTGGATTTAAGTAACTCAACCGCTTGTTGATACCAGGGGCAAGCAAACATCACGGAAGTTGAAAAAGGGATTCCGCTCCCGATCATCTTTTCCAATGCTAAGTTTGTTGAATTTGACATTCCTGAATCATCGCAGCGGATTAACATTGTTACTTCTTCATCCGTTTGCTGTGCTGAAAGGGGAGTGAAAAAAAGTAAAGCCAAAACAAATATTTTAAAGTGATTCATTCTCTTTTCCTTCAATTATTTTTTTGTGAACGATTAAAACTAAGAAAATATTTTAAAATTAACCTCTCCCTGTTTCCCTCTCCTTACACTTGACCGCGGCGGAAAAGAGAGCCTCAAACCTCCGAGGTTTTGAGGACTTGTTCAAAATCCTAAAACCTCGGAGGTTTCTGTTTTAAACACTTCTCTTAAAAATAAAATGATAACGTTAGTTTAGCATTAACGATTAAAAATCTAGTTTGAGTAGTAGTTATTGGATTATCATAGTAATCAAAATCATTGTCTTTGATATAAGTTAACGATACCGTTTGACTTCCACCGATAGATAAATGTTTGGAAATAAAATATTCCGCTCCCAATCCGGTTTCAATATTGTATTCATAGTTTTTAACTTCACGGTTATGATGAATTGATAAGCCACCTCGACTTTGAACATATAAACCACCGGAAAAGACTGTATAAAATGAAATATTATCTCTAGAAAGAACCGTATACTCCATTCCTATAACACCGCCAAAGGTATTGAATTTATCGATTGAAGTACCCGTAGAACGACGAGTAGCATATCTTTCTGAAGAAATGCCACCTTTAACAAAAAAAGCGATGGAATTTGTTGATCTGTATTTAAAACCCACCACTTCACCTATCGAATAAGTATAATCCATTATCAAACCATAATGAGAAAATGTAGAGTCTTTCTCTTGTGCAGTTATTGAAAGAGGAAAAATTAAGAGTAGAGTAAAGAGAATTGTTTTCATTTTTGATTCCTTTTTGATTTCACGCTAAATGTTATCCTTGATTAGTTGGTCTATTTTTATAAATTGAATGATTTACAGTTAAAAATAGAATGACAAAGTAAATTTGGTGTTGCCAAAAACTACTTTTGTATAAGTTAATGGATCAGATTCGCCATAATCTGAAATTCTGTTTCCACTTGTATAATCTAAAGAAAGCATTTGACTACAACCTATTGATAAATGATTCGAAAAAAAATATTCTGCACCCACTCCGGATGAGATACTATAAGTAAAATTTTTATCATAGAGTTTTCCGGCATACTCATAAAAAGACCCTTCTAAGAAGTAAACCTGGCTAAAGTCGGTAACGATTAAACCTGCTGAGGCTACTAAATAAAATGTAATATTATTGGTTGAATGAATACTGTATTCAATTCCCAAAACACCCCCATACTTTCTAAGCTCTTGATACGTTTCATTACCCTCTGAATATCTCCAGGGTTGCTGAGTAAAAAGTTTCCCTTTAAAGAAATACGCAATAGATTTTGTCGGTCTATATTTAAAACCAATTTCATCTGCGATCGAATTAGTATAATCCATTACAAACCCGTGATGGCAAAAGGTAGAATCTTTCTCTTGTGCATGTGCAGAAAGATTGAAGATCAGTAGTAGAACAAATAAAAATGTTTTCATATACGGTTTTATACTTTGTTATTTTATAAACAACTTCTTTGTCGAATAGGTTTATTATAGGCAATTGACCTCTCCCTGTTTCCCTCTCCTTGGTAAGGAGAGGGACTAAGGGTGAGGTTTTTCTTAAATCCCCAACTCAATTTGTTTGTTTTTCTTTCCTTTGAACTGCGCCGCTTTGAACGTAATGTTTGTTGACGGAAGTTTTAGAAATTTGTTGTTAAAGAAATCCTTCAGCGTTAGTATCTGAATTTTCGGATATTGAAATCCCGGGAATTCAACAAAGCCTTGCTGCGCTGTGGTATCCAGCATCGGTTTGGTCGGTTCTTCAATTGAAAGAAATACTCCAAGCTCGCATTTGTGTTTTGAAAGAACTCCTATCAATGCGTCAATATCTTTAGATTGCACTTTGCCTCCTTTAACTTGAAAAGCAACACGGATGGATTGAGTTTCCGAAACAAGATATTGCCCGATGCCGTCTATTCCTTTGTCTGCACCTTTTGAACCGAATGTTGTTGAAAAAACTTCAAACTCCGTGAGCCACCAATCCTGGAAAGCGTTCGGGTTTTGTTTCCACAATTCAATTGCGCTAACTTCATCTGTCGGTGTTCCGCGCACTTCAAAAGCGGTTAATTGTTTTCCGTAGGTATCCTTTAATCTTCTTTTGATTAACGAAATGGCAATGGGAGAAATATCAACCCCTATCCAGTTACGGTGCAGACTTTCCGCCGCGTCAACGGTTGTTCCGCAGCCGCAGAAGCCGTCAAGCACGGTGTCTCCTTCGTTACTGCTTGCTTGTATAATTCTTTCTAATAATACTTTTGGTTTTTGTGTTGGATAACCCATCCATTCTCTGGATGCATTGACCGTTTGAAAAGATGGCAAATCAGTCCAGGTATCACTCATCTTTCTTCCTTTAGATTGATCAAGAAATTGTTTTCTTTCCTTCCCGTCATTTTCAACATAAATTTTATATCTTCTCCCATCTTCTGTTATTTTATCATACCTTTTTATTGTAGAAGCAGTTAAAGGTTGGTGTTCTATTTGGAAAGTGGCTTCAGCATATGAATAGAAAAGAATTATGTCGTGACCACGCACAAATTTCTTTTTAACCTGTGTTTTGAAACCGGAAGAAGATTCATTAGACCAAATGATTTCATTTCTAAAATTCTTTTCTTGAAAAATGATGTCACAAATTGTTTTCAAATAATGACTCATCGTCGGGTCGCAATGAAGATAAAAACTTCCGGTCGGTTTAAGAACTCTATGGAGTTCAATTAAACGCAGACTCATCATAACTAAATAGGGGAAAGCGTGGGGCGCAACTTTTTGATAGGTGAGCAGAAGATAAAAAAGATTTTCTGTTTTCATTGTATGCAGTTCTTGCAGAGAATCTTGAATGTTCTTCAAAGACCACGTATCTTCAAAGGCAATGCGCTGGGTTTGAATTTCTTTATCGTCAAAGAAAATATTATAGTCGCGCTTGCTGTTAAACGGCGGATCAATATAGATAAGATCAACCGATTCGTCTTTAATATTATCCCGTAGGACGTTTAAGCAATCACCCAGATAGATGTAGTTCATAGTGTATAACTTCCTGTAATTAATTCCTTTGTAAATCTAAGCAAATATTATTTTGTACAAAACCGCAATTGACCTCTCCCTCGTTCCCTCTCCTTAGTAAGGAGAGGGATGAAGGGTGAGGTTACTGCTTCTCTAAGATTTAAATAACACATGTTACGCAGATGTTGATAGAAAAAATTCTTAATCGTAATCATAATCTTAATCTTTTTCTAATTGTCAGCGTTTGGCTGAATCCGAAATAGCCGTCTAATAACGAGTAAGATAATGATTAAGATTATGATTAAGAATAAGATAATAGTTCACTTACAAACGTAAGCTGACTTTTTAATTTTTGTTTGAACAAAAATGAAAGCATCGGAAGATAAGATGCTTTCTCTATTTTATTTTGAACTTCTAACGAAGTTAAAGAACCCAATTACTATTCCCCACTGACCACTGACAATTGACCGGTGACCAACACTGACGCCCCAACTTTTAACAATTTCATAACACTTCGGTAACATTCTCTTAATAGTGTAACGATAACTTTACTTAAGAAAAAAAATTCACAATTAGGAGAATACATCATGGTAGAAAAAGAATCAGCAAATTTATTGTTTGCAGCCATAGCATTTTTAACGGGATTTATACTTTCCCTCTTTAGAAGCGAATACTTCTTCGGAATTATTTCACTCGGATTTTCACTACTCGTTTACAGTCTCGGTTATCTTTTTGCGAAACATAACGATACAAAAGATTTGTCAAACCAACTCGAGGATTAAATGCTTCAATTAGATTTAAATAATATCCTCAGAAACAAAATTCCTTCGCTTTATGGAAAGAAAAGTTCGTTACCGGGTAAAGCCGTAGAAGCGGTTTTATCAAGCATAATGAAGGTAAAAAGGATCAATACATTTTTAGCTGCACACGAAGGATTAGAAGGTCATTCGTTTATTGACGCACTTTTCGAGGAGCTCGATTTTTCTTACCTGACCTCAAGTAAGGATAGAGAAAAAATTCCGAGTGAAGGAAAAGTAGTGATCGTGTCAAATCATCCTCTTGGCGGTTTGGATGGATTAGCGCTGCTTAAACTGGTACTTGAGGTTCGCAGTGATGTTAAAATAGTTGTGAACGATATTTTATTGCAGATTGAAAATCTGAAATCACTTTTTCTCGCTTATAATTTATTCGATAGCGGAATTCAAAAAGAAAACATCACCGCTATTGATAAAGCCTTAAAAGAAGAACACGCGGTGATCTTTTTCCCGTCGGGAGAAGTATCAAGACTTACCTTGAACGGTTTGCAAGACACTCCGTGGACTCGCGGAGCTTTGCACTTTGCGGAAAAATCACGCGCTCCAATACTTCCGGTATTTATAGGTGGAAGAAACAGTCTAATCTTTTACGCAGTATCCGCTTTATCCAAACCGTTATCCATGTTTCTTTTACCACGGGAATTATTTAAACAAAGAGGTAAAACGATTCCAATAAAAGTTGGAGATTTGATCCCGGTTAGAATTATGTTCTCCGGATTATTGAAGGGGAAAACATTATTAAAAACATTGAGGAAACATGTTTATCTAATCGGGAACAATAAAAAAGGAATTTTTGTAACCGAAAAAAATGTCATCCATCCTGTTGATCCGTTAAAAATTAAACGGCAGCTTTTGGCTGCAACTCTTCTGCGCAAGATTGGTGAAAAGAAAAAAGTCTATTTACTCTCAAACAATAAACTCTTCCCCGATGTAATCATAGAGATTGCGCGTCTCCGCGAAATAACCTTTAGAAAGATTGGAGAGGGAACCGGAAAGAAATTAGACTCCGATCCATACGATGCCTATTACAATCACATTGTTTTATGGGATGAAGAGAATTTAGAAATAATGGGTGCGTACCGGATCGGCGTGGGAAGTGAGATTGTTGATAAATATGGCGCCGCGGGATTTTACTCATCAACACTATTTAATTTTACAGAGCAATTTCAATTTCATCTCCCTTATTCAATCGAACTGGGAAGAAGTTTCATTCAATCAAAATATTGGAACACAAACGCGTTAGATTATTTGTGGATGGGGATAGGCGCTTTCCTTGCAGCTAATCCAAGAATTCAATTCCTCTTCGGTCCTGTATCTGTCTCAAATTCTTTTCCGCTCGATGCAAAAGAAATGATCGTTCATTTCTATCAGAAGTGGTACGGAAATACTTACAGCCTTGTTATGGCAAAGAACAAATACCGTATCCGGGAAGAGCAGCTAAGAAATTTATCAGCGATCTTTAACTCCAATAACTACAAAGAAGAATTAAAGCTGCTTAAACAGAACCTGAGATTTTTCGGGATGTCGGTCCCCCCATTATATAAACAATATACCGCATTGTGCGAACCTGGCGGCGCGCAGTTCCTCGATTTTGGTATTGATCCCGATTTCCAAAGTTGCATTGACGGATTCATCCTCATCGATATCGACTTGATCAAATACTCAAAAAAAGAAAAGTACATTTACAGTAATCTGTTATTTAAAGAAGATATTCAAGAGCCGCAATTTGCTTATCAAACTTAGACCATTATTTAGTTGAACTTAACAATTTCTTAACAATGGCTTAACATTTACATAACATGCCAAAGGTAAATTTGCGATACAATTACTATTTAATAGAGAGAGAGAAAATGTACTTGTATTACAATCAAAATTGGAACAAACAAAATTTTATGAGATCACTTACCGTTTTTTTTATAATCGTTTTTGGATTCGGCTCATTATTCAGTCAGAATAAGGGTTCAATCGGCGGTAAAATAACCGATAAATCAAACAACGAAGAACTGATCAGCGCTTCGGTTTTAATTACCGGAACAACGATGGGAGCTACTTCGGATCTCGATGGAACTTATTCAATTAGGGTATTAAAACCGGGAAAGTATTCCTTAAAATTTTCCTACATATCTTATCAATCATCACTTGTTGAAAATGTTGTAGTGGAAGAGGGTAAAGAGACAAGGATCAATATTCAACTTGAACCCGAAACAAAAGAAATGAATGAGGTAGTAGTTTCTGCAGATGTCTTAAAAGCAACCGAAGCAGCTATGCTAAACATCCAAAAAAAATCTATAGGCATTGTAGATGGTGTTAGTGCAGAGCTAATAAAGAAAAATAATAGTTCGGATGGAACGGATATTTTAAAAAGAATGACAGGCGTTACTATCTCGGAAGGGAAATACGCTTACATCAGAGGTGTGAGCGACCGTTACAATTCAACCATGCTGAACGGAGCAAATCTGCCCAGCACAGACCCGGAAAAGAAAAGCGTTTCATACGATTTATTCCCATCATCTTTAATTGAAAACGTCATCACGAGTAAATCGGCTACGCCTGATAAGCCCGCAGATTTTTCCGGCGGATTGGTTCAGATAAATACCGTTGAATTTCCTTCGAATTCTTTAATTGAATTCAGTATGGGGAGTTCATACAATACTTTATCAACGAATAGAGACATGCTAACGTATGCTTCAGGTAAATACGATTTCCTCGGTATTGACGACGGGTCGCGCAATTTACCTTCAACCGTTCCTTCCGAGCACGTCAATTCTTCTCTTGGAAGTAAAACCATTCAAGAAATCGGGCGATCATTTAAAAATGATTGGGGAACGCAAAAAGGCAAAATGCCGTTCAACTCAAACTTTAAATTATCTATTGGTGATTCTTACGAGATCGGTGAAGAAGGAAAACTCGGATTTATCGGATCGCTTTCTTATTCATCCACCAACGAATTAAGGAAGTATGAAAGGAAATATTTCAATTACAGCGGTACCTGGTATGATTACACCGGCTCAGATTATTTAAATAACATTCTTTGGGGAGCGTTATTTAATGCCAGTTATAAGTTTGGCGGAAACAACAAGATCAGTTTTAAAAATATTTACAATCAGAACACAGACAATAATGTTGTAACAACAAAGGGCAGCCATTTCTACGTCCCTGAATATAGAGAAGCTACATCGCTGCAGTTTACGGAACGTTCTCTTTATTCAACTCAGTTGATCGGTGAACATGTGGTTACTTCCTTAAATAACAGTTTGTTCAACTGGAATGTGAATTACGCCAACTCAGAGAGAAAAGAACCCGATTCCAGGAAATATTGGTACAGCCGGGAGTTAGACGCTCCCGAAAGTGATTTACGTTTTTCAATGAATCAAGCTACTGCAACAAGATTTTTTTCAGACTTGAAAGACAAAAGTTACGGTTTTAGCGGAGACTTTCTTATAAAACCGTTTGAAGAACCTTCAATGCCCAATTTCAAAATCGGTTACTTGCAGAACAAGAAGGATAGAGATTACGCACCAAGAATATTCGGGTTTGATTTCAACCAGAGAAAAACTTCGATCAACTTAAGGGATAGTATTTTCAGTCTTCCGGTTGAAGATATTTTCCAGCCGGAAAATATTAATCCGAATTTTATTTATTTAGTTGAAGTGTCAAATCCCTCCGATAAGTATAACGCGACCGAAAGAGTCCAAAGTACTTATGCAATGTTCAATGCAACTTTGTTATCCGACATCAAACTTACAGGCGGTTTTAGATATGAATACTCAAAGGTAAAATTGTCGTATATCGATCCGCAGAGTTACTCAAAAACCTTAACGGTAGAGCACAAATACAATGATCTTCTTCCTTCATTAAACTTGACGTATAAGTTTAATGAAAATATAAATTTCCGCGGAGCGTATGGTAAAACGGTTGCCCGTCCGGAATTAAGAGAATTGGCTGTCTCCGGCTATTATGACTTTTTAACCGATGATTATGTTTTTGGAAATCCCGAATTGGTGAGAACTGTAGTTGATAACTATGATCTGCGATTTGAATTTTATCCGAATCCAACCGAATTGTTTGCGGCAAATCTTTTCTATAAACATTTCAATAAACCAATTGAAGTAATTGGGATAAACACAAGCTCTAAATCCCGGTCATGGAAAAATGCCGACAATGCGGTGAGTTACGGTATAGAACTGGAAGCGCGTAAAAATCTTGCATTTATTTGGGATACTTTCAGACCGCTATCACTCAATAGCAACATCAGTCTAATTAAATCGGAAGTTGATCTTGGAACCGCCACTTTAGGGCAAGCGGGAACTGTGCAAAAACGACCGTTGCAGGGGCAGGCGGACTATGTGTTAAACATTGGGCTTTATTACGATCTGTATGAATCCGGTTTAACGGCAAACCTTGTTTATAATAAAGTCGGGCAAAAAATTGTAGAAGTCGGCGTTGACCAAACCGGCGATATTTTGAGTAGACCGAGAGACCAGATCGATTTTAATATCTCTCAAAAACTCTTTAATAATTTCACGGTAAAATTTGCGGTTAAAGATTTATTGGCTCAAGAGGAAGTGACTATTCAAAGAACCCTTGATGGAGATAAAGTTGCAGACAATATAAAGCGGGGACGCAACATCTCTCTCGGGATTTCGTATCAACTAAACTAAAGTGCAAAACGTGATTCTGTTTTTTGTATGGATATATAATTAATAAACTAAAAAAAGGAAAATGGTATGAGAAAAATATTTCTGTTATTGATCTTCGTATTTACATCTGTAGTCAGGTTGAGTGCACAAACTCAAATTGAAATTACAGGAGATATTACAACAAATACAACATGGGCATCGGATAAAACCTATCTGATGAACGGATTTGTGCATGTACTCGATGGAGCTACATTAACTATCGAGGCGGGAACAACGGTTTACGGAAAAATAGGAACGAAAGCCTCATTAATTATCCGCAAAGGCGGAAAGCTTAACGCAATCGGTACAGCGACATCACCAATCGTATTTACAAGTGAATATACAAAACCGGGATCATTGCAAGAACCGGCGGCTGGCGATTGGGGCGGAATTATTTTATTAGGAAAAGCTCCCATCAATGTAACAAGCGGTTCCGGACAAATAGAAGGAACGGGAGACCTTAACGATACCTATGGCGGCACAGACCCGAATGATAACAGCGGAACCTTAAAATATGTAAGAATAGAATTTCCGGGTGTTGCCTTTGCAAAAGATAACGAAATTAACGGGTTAACATTCGGTGGCGTAGGTGCGGGAACAACTATAGATTATATTCAAGTTGCTTACTCAGGCGATGATTCATTTGAGTGGTTTGGCGGCACGGTAAACTGCAAACACTTAATTGCCTATGCGGGAACAGATGATGATTTTGATACTGATTTCGGTTTTCAAGGGAAATTACAATTCTTACTTGGAGTAAGAGACCCGTTAGTAGCGGATCAAGCAGGCACATCAAACGGATTTGAAAGTGATAACGATGGAACGGGTTCACTAAATTCACCGAGGACTTCTCCAACCTGGTGGAACGTAACCCTGATCGGACCGAAAGCAACGCCAAGTTCAACAATAGATTCAAAATATACTTATGGCATGCATTTAAGAAGATCATCACAAAATAAAATCAGCAATACTTTAATTGTTGGCTGGCCTAAAACGGGTGTTTATGTTGATGGAACGCAAACCAATAAAGATTTAAAAGATGGTTTGTGGTGGTTCAAGAATGGAATTATAGCCGGTGCGGCAAAGAGTTTGGATTCAACTAAAGGAGTTGCCGGGTTCGATTATAACAACTGGTTTACAAGCAATAGTAATAGATCCTACGATAATAATGACGCGGCAGCATTAAATAATCCATTTTTCTTAAATCGTCCGGACGCAATGCCTAAAGCCGGTTCACCTGCTTTAACCGACGGTTTAACCCCTCCAAACGACGGCTTCTTTGATGCCAACGCATCCTTTGTTGGAGCTTTTGGTACTGAAGATTGGACGCAAAGTTGGACTAAATTCAATTTCGGTTCAGAAATAGAGATCACCGGAGATATAACAACAAATACAACATGGACGGCAGACAAAACATATCTCTTAAATGGTTTTGTGCATGTAATGGACGGTGCTACTCTAACCATTGAAGAGGGTACAACCATCTATGGAAAGATCGGAACAAAAGCCTCTTTGATCGTTCGTAAAGGTGGAAAACTTAACGCAATCGGGACGGCAACCTCACCAATTGTTTTTACAAGTGAATATACAAAACCGGGATCATTGCAAGAACCGGCGGCTGGTGATTGGGGAGGAATTATTTTATTGGGTAAAGCTCCCATCAACGTAGCAAGCGGTTCCGGACAAATAGAAGGAACGGGAGATATTAATGATATTTTCGGCGGTACAGACCCGAATGATAACAGCGGAACCTTAAAGTATGTAAGAATCGAATATCCCGGAGTAGCCTTTGCAAAGGATAATGAAATCAATGGATTAACCTTTGGTGGAGTAGGCGCGGGAACAACTATAGATTATATTCAAGTAACCTATTCAGGCGATGATTCATTTGAATGGTTTGGCGGCACAGTAAACTGCAAGCATTTAATTGCCTACGGAGGTACTGATGATGATTTTGATACTGATTTCGGTTTTCAAGGGAAGTTACAGTTCTTACTTGGAGTAAGAGATCCTTTAGTAGCCGATCAAGCAGGCACATCAAACGGATTTGAAAGCGATAATGATGGAACGGGCTCTTTGAATTCACCGAGGACTTCTCCAACCTGGTGGAACGTAACCCTGATCGGACCGAAAGCAACGCCAAGTTCAACAATAGATTCAAAATATTCATATGGCATGCATTTAAGAAGATCATCACAAAATAAAATCAGCAATACTTTAATTGTTGGCTGGCCTAAAACAGGTGTTTATGTTGATGGAACGCAGACCAATAAAGATTTAAAAGATGGTTTGTGGTGGTTCAAGAATGGAATCATAGCCGGTGCGGCAAAGAGTTTGGATTCAACCAAAGGAGTTGCCGGATTTGATTATAGCAACTGGTTCACAAGCAATAATAATCGATACTACGATAATAATGATGCGGCAGCGTTGAGCAATCCGTTTTTCCTTTCACATCCTAACGCATTACCAAAAGCTGGTTCACCGGCATTAACCGGAGGAGCAGTTCCGCCGGATGATGGGTTCTTCGATGCAACCGCTACCTTTGTTGGCGCTTTTGGAACTGAAGATTGGACTTCGAGTTGGTCAACAATTAAAATGACTCCTGTAGTTTCATCAATTAATGAAGAGTTAGCAACAACGCAAATTCCCGCGAAGTTTGAACTTTCTCAAAATTATCCTAATCCATTTAACCCGGCAACAACGATCAGATTCTCCTTACCTCAAGCCGGGGCTGTTAAATTGACGGTTTATAATTTGCTCGGTCAGGTTGTAACAACTCTCGTAAACGGATATCGAGAAGCCGGTACTTATAATGTAAACTGGGATGCTTCAAATCTTTCAACCGGAATTTACATTTACAGAGTGGAAGCAAATTCCTTTAGTCTAACAAAAAAAATGACGTTGTTGAAGTAGGCAATTCTCTCTCTCGCTCTCACTCACCAACTCTAAAGGACGCTGCATCTCAGCAGCGTCCTTTTTTTTATTTGTTGATCGAGATACTTACATTTAAGCAAATGAATATTTTATTTCTAAAAACTTTTTTACTTCCGGCTTTAATGCCATTTCACCGCAAGCGATAAAGTGAGGGAAGTAAAGACGAACTTGTCCCGCCTTGCGGCATACCCCGTCTTTATAACTCCTCATCCCGGTTTATCGGGATGATTTTTTCGCACATCTCTATCATGATGGATAGAGCTAACTAAGAGAAGAAAAAAAATAAAAATATTTTCTAAAACGCTTGCATATTTCATTTTTTTTTTTTTTATATTTTAGTTACAGAATAAATTAATTATTTAAGGAGTGGCGTTCATGAGTACTACTTCTGATTCTAAACAAAAAAATAACTTATCTTTCTTTCCACTTGTAACTTTCTACTTGTTGCTATTTCCTTGTCCTCTTTCTCTTTTAACTTTTACCGGAAAACCATTATGAAAAAACAACTACTCTCATTTGTGCTGATAGGTTTTGTACTGTTAAACCTTGGCTGCAAAAAATCCCCGACAGAAATAGACAAACCACCCTTGCTACCCACTCTTGAGTTAAGCCTTGATGATGTTACCTGCACCGAAGCGTGGATAAAAGTAAAGAAACAAAACGACACCTCATTCCTCCCAATTTCTCTAACGGTAAACGATAAAGAATTTTTTGGAGGTTTTCTAAAAGGTGAAGACACCGTCTTTTTTGTAGAAAATCTTAAAGCGAATACCACATATACAATAAAAGGAACAATCCAAACCGGGCAGCAAGAACCGAAAGAGTTAAAAGTAACTACCTTACCAACAACCTCACATGCGTTTACATGGGAAACATT
>Ga0210028_1000323_pt1 | contig 42117 bp, 30 predicted proteins | sample CryGeymeta201513_FD_185468 | JGI IMG/M metagenome (GOLD analysis project Ga0210028, IMG submission 185468) | Groundwater microbial communities from Crystal Geyser aquifers in Utah, USA - Crystal Geyser metaG 2015-13 (SPAdes) (version 2) | ecosystem: Environmental > Aquatic > Deep subsurface >...
GTCTCGCCCAGGTTCCCGATACCTTTGAGCTGGAAATTGAAAGTGAAATAAATCCGGCGGGTAACACCGCGCTGGAAGGCCTGTATCTTTCCCAGGGGATTTATTGCACCCAATGTGAACCTCAGGGGTTTCGCCGTATCACTTTTTATCCCGACCGCCCCGATGTTATGGCCCCCTTCCAGGTCAGAATTGAGGCCGACCGGGTTGAATGTCCGGTGTTGCTCAGTAATGGCAATTTGATCGAACAGGGCGCATTGGCAGAGGGCCGCCATTATGCCGTGTGGCGCGATCCTTTCGCCAAACCAAGCTATCTGTTTGCCTTGGTGGCGGGGCAATTGGTGGGGCTTGAAGATTCGTTCACCACGCGCAGCGGGCGTGAAATTTTGTTGCAGATTTATGTCGAGGCCAGAAATCGGGAGCTTTGCGACCATGCCATGCTCTCGCTCAAAAAAGCAATGAAGTGGGATGAAGAGGTCTACGGGCTCGAATATGATCTGGATCGCTACATGATTGTTGCGGTCGATGATTTTAATATGGGCGCGATGGAAAACAAGGGTCTCAACGTTTTTAACTCCAAATATGTACTGGCCCGGCCCGAGCTGGCCACTGATCAGGATTTTCTCGCCATTGAAGGGGTCATCGGTCACGAATATTTTCACAACTACACCGGTAATCGGGTGACCTGCCGTGACTGGTTTCAGCTGAGTCTCAAGGAAGGCTTGACGGTTTTTCGTGATCAGGAATTCTCTGCCGACCTCCATTCGGCGGCAGTAAAACGCATCGACGATGTGCGCGTGCTGCGCCAGCATCAGTTTCCCGAAGATGCCGGGCCCATGGCACATCCGGTGCGACCGGCGTCTTATGTGGAAATCAATAATTTTTATACGACGACGGTTTACAACAAGGGGGCCGAGTTGATTCGTATGCAGCAGACCCTGCTGGGGCCTGACCTGTTTAATCAGGCGGTGCGGCATTATCTGCGCAAGCATGATGGCCAGGCGGTGACCACCGACGATTTTGTCGCCGCCCTCGAAGAGACCAGCGGACGTGATTTGACCCAGTTTCGCCGCTGGTATGCCCAGGCCGGAACCCCGCGTATCCAATTGGAAACAACTTATGACGCAGCGACCCAAAAGTTTTATCTCACCTGCCGACAAAGCTGCGCGCCTACGCCGGGACAGCCGCAAAAAGACCCTTTTTTAATCCCGCTGAAAGTTGGTCTGCTTGGGCCAGATGGACAGGATCTGCCATTGATGTTGGCGGGGGAATCGCAACCCGCCGGTACCAGTCGAGTGCTGGAACTGACCGCAGCGGTGCAAGAATTTATTTTTGAACAGATTGTGCAGCCGCCGGTGTTGTCGCCTCTGCGGGGCTTTTCGGCCCCGGTGATTCTTGATTACCCCCAACCCGATAACGAACTGGCGCAGCGCATGGCGGGAGACAGCGACCCCTTCAATCGGTGGGAAGCCGCCCAGCAACTGGCAACTCGCCAATTACTCGCGGCTCTCGATACTCCTGATCAACCACCCCTCAGTCGGCAGTTTGTTGCCAGCTGGTGTGCTGCGCTGGCCGATGGAGATGCGGATCAAAGTCTGTTGGCCCAGCTATTAACCTTGCCCACCGAAGCCTACCTGGGAGACCAGTTAGACGAAATGGATCCGGGTTTGCTGCATAGGGTGCGTATGGCGGCGCGCTTGCAATTAGCTGGTGCTGCGCGCAAACAGTTATTGGCTCGCTACCAGGAGAGTCGCCAGGTGCAGGCCTATGGGGTCGATCCCGTGCAGGTTGGCCGCCGCAGTTTGAAAAACTTCTGTCTTGGTCTGTTAATGCACGCCGAGCTTCCCGAAGCCCTTGAGCTTTGTTTGCAACAGTACGAATTTGCGACCAATATGACCGATCGCCTGGCGGCTTTGACCTGTCTGGCATCAAGTCAGGCTCCGCAGCGTGAGGCTTTGCTCGAAGATTTTTATCAGCGCTGGCAGAATCAGATGCTGGTGGTCGATAAATGGTTTACCTTGCAGGCGACGGCCGAGCGTGAGGACAGCCTGCATCAGGTGCAGTTGCTGACGAAACATCCGGCCTTCACTCGGGAAAACCCCAATCGCGCCCGGAGTTTAATTGGCGCCTTTGCCAGTGGCAACCCGGCGGGTTTTCATCGTGCCGATGGCGGAGGATACCGTTTTCTTACTGAACAGGTTGCCTTGCTCGACGCGCGCAACCCGCAACTGGCGGCACGTATGGCGCTGCCCCTGTCGCACTGGAAAAAACTTGAGCCCCAGCGTCGGCAACAGATGCGAGCCGAACTGGAAGGTTTACAGCAACGAAAATTATCCCGTGATCTGTATGAAGTTGTGAGCAAGAGTTTAATGCCGGCGCAGGGGCAGGGCGGGTCGTGAGCGCTCAACGCCCACGCGCTTTAAGCTGTTGCGCGATCAGCTTTTTGTGAGGGGCCGGTAACTGGCGGTTGGCGCGCAGTTGTTGCAGCGCCGCGACTGGTAATTTTGGCAACCACAGCTGAAACCAGATGTTCGGGCAGCGCGTGTTATTAAGGATAGCCATACGCAGATTGGGGCGCTGATTCCAGTGGCTGTGACGCGCCACCATGGAGAGGGTCGCGGCATTGGCGCGGGCCGATTTCAGAAACTGAAAAACCGCCGCCTCTTTCAGGCGTGGGCTGTTCAGGCAAATTTCAAAGGTCGCGGGATCGCCTTCCTGCAGCAGTGCCGCGACCACTGTTGGGGTTGCCCGCCGGGCCAGAGTCATTTTGTTGCCCAGGGGAGTGGTTGGCAGACGTTGCAGAATGGTGCGTTCAGCCGCCATGCGCTGATCCGGAGTGACCCCTGGCAGGTAACAAAGATTCACCAGCTCAAAAAGGCGCAAACGGGGCAGTAGTTGGCGCAGCAGATGGCCGGAGGTTGCATTGTTGGCGGCCAAAGCCAGCAGCAGGGCACGCGAGGGATGCTGAAAGTGCCGCTTATGAATCAGGGTGGGAATCTCAGGCGGCAGATCACGTCGTTTCAATAAAACCCGCAAATGCTCTTCTTCCAGATTCCGATTGCGCACCAAGGTCGCCAGAATGTCCGGATCGGTTTCACGCAGCAGCGCCAGGATTTCTAATGCTGATGCCTGGTTGGCGGCCAGCAATCTTAGGGTTTTTTCTTGGTTCAAAGTTTTTCCGCGACTTTCAGCCATGAGAAAAATCCAGTTCGGCTTGATTTACAATTTTTTTTTGATACCATCAAGAATATTATCGATAAAATTGTCGAACGAAGTTATATTCTGATGAGGGTTCGTTTGTAAAATGTAATTTTATGCAGTGTTCCATGGCCGGAATTTTTTTTGTGCCGCATGATTTTGTTCCAGCTACCAAGGTGAAATTCTTGGCGGTGTTTAGACAAAAGGCATCTATCGCACGGGAGGAAAGAATGAAAATGGCAAAAGGAAGAGGGGTCTCAAGGCCCCTAATGGCGCTTATGTTCATTATGGTTTTGCTGTTGTCGGCCTGCGGCGGAGGCGGGGGTGGAGACGGAGTGCCGGCCATTCAGCTGAGTGCTTCGACTCTGACATTTGCCGCCAAAGAAGGCGGGGCGAACCCTCCGACTCAGGCATTTACCCTGAAAAATACGGGGGCGATTGGCTCAACTTTGAGTTGGTCGATCAGCGATGACGCCGACTGGCTAAGCGTTAGCCCCGCGAGCGGTTCTTTGGCTCAGGGCGCGTCGGAAACCATTACCCTTACAGTGGATGTAACCGGGCTTTCCAGCGGGAGTCAAACTGCAAAAATTGATGTTACGGCGGCCGGATTAACCACAAAATCGTTAACGGTCGAACTCACTGTCAGCCAAGACATTCCACCCACTCCTCTACCGGCCATTGGCCTCAGCACCTCAACGCTCACTTTTACTGCCAACGAGGGAGGAAATCCTCTGGCACAGACCTTTACTCTGACAAATACTGGTGCCACAGGGACAACTTTAAATTGGTCGATCAGCGATGATGCCGCTTGGCTGACCGTGACCCCCGCAAGTGGTTCTTTAACCCAGGGGGCGTCGGAAACTATAACGATAGCTGTCGATGCAACCGGGTTGCTCAAGGGGACGCAAACCGCGAACATCAGTGTTGCGGCGACCGGATTAACCGCCAAGACATTAACGGCCCAACTCACCATCGGCCAGGCGTTGACCCTAAACCCGGCGGCTCTGAACCTGACCGTGACCGCTGGTAGCAACCCGGCTGATCAGACCGTAACCCTGGCCAATGCCAGTGACTTGGTAGTACCCTGGACGGCGAGCAGTGATGCCGGTTGGTTGACTATGAACACCACCAGCGGGACTTTGGCGGCCAACGGCCAGGCCACCCTTCCGGTTATTAAGATTAACGCTTTGAGCCTGGTAGCCGGTACCTACGAGGGCACTATTTCAATTACCTCAACCGCAGCGGTTTCGCCGGTGTCGCTCTCTGTTAAGCTGACCGTTAATGCTGCTGCGGCTGCTGCGGCTGCCAAAAACGTCTTCATCGGCGGGACCGCAGGCATTGGCCAGTTATCAAGCCTGGTTGCCACGTCTGCTTCGGTCGCCAAGGCCGCGACCCAACCCACCGTGTTGACCGACGCCAAGGTGACCATCACTGTCTTGCGTGCCGATGGATCCACCACTACCAGCCTGACCAAGACGAATGCCCAGGGGGCTTATTCCGCCCAGGTTGACGCGGTTGCCGGCGATACAATTACTGTCGATATTAAAAAGCAGGGCTATACCACCCTGCATAAAACCGTTAAGGTCAAGGCTGATACCAAGAGTCAATATACGGTTTCGGGCAATGTCGCTCAAGCTGCAGTTCAGGTTGTGCAAGCGGCGGACGGCGTGTTTAAAGCCTCGGGCGGTACCGGTCCCGGCTTCCGCTTTGGTTTGAGCCGGCGTGCATCGGGCAGTTTGGTGCCTTTTGCTGGTGCGGCGGGCCTGCAAGCCGCTGCGGCAGCAGGGAGCGAACCCGAACTTGACATCAATATTCCCGCCAGCTGGGCACCCGATGCAACGGCAATAACCACGCAACTAGCCGCCTTTGACCCGAGTAAGGCCGACGAACGACAGATGTTCCCAGGTGAATTTGTAGGCGTTGGTGGCGGCATGGTCGGTGCGGGCAAGGCCGACACGAGTGAATATGCCCTGGAATCCGTCTCCTTTTTCCAATCTGAAGTCATGCCTAACAACGGTCAGCCTTTAAGCCCCACTCTGGCGACCGGAGCGGCCAAAGCCGCCAGTGAAGCGACCGTCATTTACAAATTTATCCCTCAAGAGGGTTGTGAAGCGGTTAAAAAATATGACGATCGCGATGGTGATGCAACTAACGGCGTGCAGATGCCGATCTATTCGTACAATAGTGGATCCGGCAAATGGGTCTATATCGGCGAAGGGACTCTCAAAACTTACAACAGCCAAACTGGTGCCTATGACACGGTCGCCGTGGCGGATGTCAGCGCTAATCAGCAACTGAGCGGGCTGTCGTGCGATGCTACCAGCTATTACTTCGAAATCGTCACCAACGAGTGGTACACCTGGTGGAACCTGGACTACCCCCTGCTGTTTGCCCAGCCTGAAACCGTGTGTATCAGCGGTAGAGTGGTTGATTCGAGTGGCGTCCCCATTTCTGGGGCCCAAGTTGTTGCCGATGGTTATATTCCCAATGGCGCGAACAGCTATACCTATGCTTATGCCGCAACTGATGGAACCTTCTCTTTTGATCTGACCCTGGGTGACGGCAAAACCCCGGCCAACTATGCCTACACCGCTTTCGATTACTCAACCTGGCCGGCAAATACCTCGGATTTCACCTCTCTTGTCCCCACAAGTGGCTACTCGACTACCACTTGCAACGACGTTGGTGTCATCACGATCGTTGATAGCAATACCTGTTCGGTCAGTGGCACAATTCAACAGGAGACAGCCACTGGGTTGGGCCTTGCACCTGAGTGGACCTGGGTCAGTCTTTATACGGATGACTACAGTTTTAATAACTGGGTTTATACGGATAACAACGGGGTGTTCGAATCCAAGTCCCCCTGTGACAAACCGGTCAATCTCAGTACTTGGGCAAACAAGCTGGTCTATCGTGTGGATGGTGTTCAAGGTACGGCCGAAGCAACAGACGATTCATCTAAGGTTGTTCTCGAAGACCTGATCATCGTCAATAATGCACCCGATGCCTATACCTGGATTTCTCCCAGCCCGGCCAAGGTCAACCAAAAGGTCGAACTCTGGGCTTCGGCCTGGGATTATGAGGGCGATTACCCCCTGACCTATACCTGGACTATTAAAGACAATGCTGGTGCCAGTGTCGCGACATCAAATTTTGATGTTTTCTATTGGACCCCGGGCAACGCCGGAACCTACAGCGCTGAAATCACTGTTACTGACAGCGCCGGTCAGAGCACGACCCTCACTGAGACCCTGGTGGTCAACGCCAACGAAAACACTCCTCCGGTAATTTACGGAGCCTGGATCGAAGCTTCTCAGACCTGTGGTGGCCTGCCGAACGTGTATGTCAGCGCCTATGATTCTGATGGCGACACCCTAAGTGTTGACTTCACCTATGGTGAAACAACATACCCTGGCACCCTGGATGGTTGGACAGCGGAAGTTGATCCGGCCGGCAGTCAAATTACCATTACCGTTACCGACGATGGCGCGCCGGTCAAATCAACAACCGCCGTGATTGATGCCCCGGTGGCGACAGGGCTGGAACTTTATTATGCTGAAGCCTGGCCACAAAACCAGACCGTCGGCACCCCGGTTGAGCTTTATGCCTATGCCGATTCGTCCGATCTTTCGGCGGTAACCTACAGCTGGACTATCACTGGCCCGGACACCTCCGCAGTGTTTACTGCCTACGATAGTACGGACAACAGCTACGGCTCATTTGTTGCCCAGCAGCCCGGTGAATACACAATTACCCTCGAAGTCAGCGGCGGCGCCTGCGCTGAAACTGTGACTCGCAGTTTCGGCGTGACCATCAGCCCCTTAAGTGTAGCGGCGACCGGCCAGTACATTCAGTACCGCACCTACGAAGATTCTACTCTGGATCACTACCACGCCTGGATTGACTACAAGGATAGCGGTCAGTTGATGGATGACTGGGATTTCTGGGGGGCAAGCCTTGTTGATAGCTTAGGAAATTCACTTTCTTCGACACCTTCGTTCTGGAAAGCTGACTATCTGCAGGGCAACTGGAACGGCACCGACTTTGGTACGGTTGCTGCCGGTGGCTACTCCGGCTTTAGTTTCAACCTGAGTGGTCTCACCATTCCCGCAGGCGACTACACTTTCGTTACCCAACTTAACGGTGGGGCCGAAATTCAAACCCCCATCAGTTATCCTGGTCAGCAGTTTGCGCCCTTGGTGCTGTCGTCATCCATGAAGTATAGTTGGAACGACGATGGCAGTCTGACCCTGAACTGGACGGAACCGGGAGGAAAATTCGACAGCTATCGCATTCAACTTTTGGAGACTTCCAGTGCCTATCAAGGTAATTCCGGTGAAGTTTTCATCGCGAAAGCGGATCCGGGTACCAGCAGCGTCACCCTCTCTGCCGCCCTGCTGCAACAAATTTATACAGCTCAGGGCATCTCCAGCCAGGTACCACTAACATGGGTCATGCAGACGCGGATTTACGATACTAACAACAATAATAGTGCTCGCGCCATTTCAAATGGGGTGACGATTGATCCACCACCGGCCCAGGTGGAGGTGATTATCCAATAAGTACAGCTGTGGCTGCCCGCGCACGCGTGGGCAGCCACAGAACCTGATGACACGCCATATTTTTACCCTGACAAGGAGACTTGATAAGATGATCAAGCGTAAATATTTCACCAGTTTGGCGGTATTGCTGATGTCGGCTCTGTTTTTGGCCGGCTGCGGCACCGACAGCGGTTCCCTCACCGGGGCTACGGATCAAAACCCTGATCAGGCTGCCGTTCAAACAGCCAGCGTGACCTTCCAGGTTCAGTTCCCCCAATCTGCCCTTAAAAAGGCCATGATTGACGGTCGTACAACGCAAATTCAGATTCAGTGGCAGGATTACACCAGCTATAATTTTTTAGGTGAGGTTTTGCTGACCCCCGATGCCAATGGCCTGGCAAGCGCAACCGTCAATGTTCCCATTGGGTTGCTTAGCTTTACGGCTTGGGCCAATGAGGAGGTTCCCGATCCTTATAACCCTGAAATGACCATGTTCCAGGAACTTGAAATGACATCAACCGCCGGGGATATTGTTGCCGGCAACAACACCGTTTATCTCAGCTTTTTAACCGGCGACTGGCAACTGGTCGACGCTAACGACAATCCCACACCCCTGGCCGTGGGAACCGGAGCCAGTGCGCGCACCCTCTCGGGTTTTTCTTTAGAGTCTTCCTTTGGTCACGGAATGTACTCCAAAGCAACGGTAGACCCGACAAAACCCATGGGCTTCAGCGATTTCAGCTTGCAGTGGTATGGCCCCACGGGCGCCTTGGGCGACTCGGCTTTTGCCTACGCGGATTTCCAATTTACGGCGGGGGCGACGAACAACAACAGCCTTGGCAGTGATTTTTTCAATCTGAGCACGCCCTTCATGGACGAAAACTACGACGATTCCTTCTTCCCCAGTGGTGAGCGGGTGTTGTTTCTCCTCGAAAGCGGCCCGGATAACGGCACGATTGTCGCTGGTAATGGTACGGACCTGACCCCTACCCTTAACCAATATGCCGATACCCAGCTCATTGACGGCACTCACATTGGCGGCCATTTACTGGAAATGGCCGCTGACAGTAGCACCAAAAACTTGACAAGCGCGAATGTCGACTGTGCTCCTTACTGGACTAATTACGGCACCGCCGCTCGCGCCCAGGCCGTAAAGAGCGCTTATGCCCAAAGCCTGAATGGGCCGGCCAAGGCCGCGCCGGGTGATGCCACCACCTTGGCGGCATCCATGGTTGTGTCCTACGAGGAGTGCGTACAACAACCCTCTAGCACTGATGGTGATGGTGATGGCGATATGTCCCAGGACTTTTTGACTATCGATGTCAACGCTAATGGGTTGTATGACCCTGCCGATGGCGACGAATATATAGACTACAACAACGATGGTCATTTTGACTGGGTTGTTTACAACCAGGTCGATGGCGACGGCGATGGAGATATGGCGTGGGACTACCTGACCCTGGATCTTAACCATAACAATCGCTTCGATGCTGGTGACAGTTTTCAGGATATAGATGGTGATGGAGTCTTTGATTACGTTTACACCCCGGGTGATCTTTACGCGATCACGGAAAACTATTCTGAGGTTGTAGCACGGGAATTCCGCGCCAAGGGTAGCCAGATTCTCAGTCAGTTCACCCCCACAATTCTGGGGGGGTGGGCTAATTCCTCCGCCTCCAACTCACAATTTGCCATTACCCTGCTTGATGCGACACATTATATTTTTGTTGAAGATGGTGTCGCAGATACCGATCCTGCCACTGGTGCAGTCATCGGCGGCCCAGGTATGGAATACGGGACATACACTATTGACGCGACTGCTGCGACCATGACCTTCACCGCCAGCACAGATACAACGGGTGATTGGGGGCCTGCAGGAAGCAGTACAAGTACCGTCGGTTATGAATTTACCGCCACCAATCAACTGAAAATTTCCGGCACCGACCCTTTGGATCCCTGGTTCGAAAATCTCAATCGGGCAATCAGTAATTGGAACCCAGGAGTTGGTAGCTGGAAATATGGCAGCGAGGCAACAGGGATGCAGGTTGTAACCCTGTTGGCTAACGGGGACTATCTGGTGGCCAGTTTGGGGGCAGACCCAGCCGCGAATCTTGATGGCATGGAAAGAGGAACCTATTCCATGAGCAATTCTCCCAGTACCGATGCAACGACAGGCGATATCACAGTTAATCTCAGCTTTACCGGCCAGACCTCAACCCTGCCGGATGTCAATAATTCAGTCGTTGCTGCACCCGGACAAACAGTTACTGAAACGGTAACTATGAGCGCCGATGGTAGCACCCTGACCTTTGACAACAATGGCACACTTGTTAGCTTCAGTCGCGTGCGTTAACACCTAAATTTTCAGTGAACGACATAAAGTTCACGGGGAGGAGTTTATATGACTCCTCCCTTTTTTCTTAAGCCTTCCCTCCAGAGGACCCATTATTCTAATTCAGCTTTTGCGTTCAGGTCAGAAAGGTTCCGGCATGCGAATCTGGTCAATTTATTCGTTTGTGTTGGTTTTGTTGTTGCTGACAGCTTGTGGTGAATTTGACCCGAGTAACCGCGGGTCTGTCGGGGCTGATTCCGCTACGAAAAGCCAGCTTCAGCAACATTATCGGCCGGGTGAAATCCTTATTGGTCTGCAAAACGATGGGCCGGCAAAAGCGAGCCTGAGCCAAATTTTACCCGGCAGTATTGAAACCGGAAGCATTGTTTTTACCCCCACCGCAGCGCACAAGGCCGAGCTTCCGGCTGATGAAGCGGCCGCAACGACCATCCTTAAGCTGCAACTGCCCGCCGATCTGAGCGTCGCGGAAGCCCTTGAACAACTGGCGCAACGCACAGATATCCTGTTTGCCGAGCCTAATTACCTGGTTCACCGCGCGACCATCCCAAATGATCCCTATTTTGCCCAGCAATGGGGGCTGGAAAATACCGGCCAAACCCTGAGCGGTGACAAGGGCACCCTCGCCGGCATCAGTGGTGCAGATATGGGCGCCACCCAAGCCTGGGATCTAGCCACCGGCAGCAGTGCAATTGTCGTTGCCACTCTTGATTCGGGCATAGATTTAAGTCATCCCGACCTGGCTGACAATATCTGGAATAATCCCGGTGAAACCGGCTGGGATTCCCAAGGACAACCCAAAGAATCTAACCGTTTAGACGATGACGGAAATGGGTATATTGATGATGTTCATGGCTGGAATTTTGTCATGAGTAACAATAGCCCCCTGGATGATGATGTTGACGGCCATGGCAGCCATGTCGCCGGGATTATTGGCGCCGTAGGAAATAACGGCATTGGTATCGCCGGCATTAACTGGCAGGTGCAAATGCTGCCGGTGAAGTTTTTGGATCGTTTCGGCAGCGGTGATTTGTTCAAGGTTGCGGCCGCTTACAACTATGCCGTCAAGAACGGTGCCCGGGTCATCAATGCCAGCTATACCTACCCCCAGTCATGCACAAGTGTCGGCCCCTCGTCAACCGAAAGAACCGCCCTTAGTATTGCCCGCAACCAGGGCGTTCTGATTGTCGCCGCCGCAGGAAATTTCCGTTGCAATAACGATATTTATGCCTTTTATCCCGGCGGGCACGACCTGGACAACATTCTGGCGGTGGCGGCCAGCGACCCCCAGGACAATTTGGCGTCAACTTTCAGCAATTACGGTGTGCGCAGCGTCGACCTGGCGGCACCCGGTGTCAATATTTACAGCACGGTTCGTCAATCTATCACCGGAATGGACGGGCACCCCGGTTACAACTACATGAGTGGCACATCCATGGCCACCCCCCAGGTCACCGGCGCGGCGGCCTTGCTCTGGAGTCTGCACCCCGAGCTGACCTACGGCGAGGTGCGTGACGCCATCCTCTTCTCTGTCGATCCCCAGCCCGGCCTGCAGGGTAAGGTTGCTACCGGCGGACGGCTGAACCTGGCAAAGGCTCTGGGGATTGATTTTTCCCCCGGCGCACCCACCGCACCAACGGATTTAGCCATCGACGATCCGGCACCCCTGGCGGTCAAACTTTCGTGGCGCGATTTATCCAATGATGAAACCGGATTCATTATCGAGCGCAGCGACAACGGGGGCGCATACAGCCAACTTGGCCAGGTTTTGGCCAACGAAACACAGTTCATCGACCAAAATGCCCCCGATCTGACCGAGGTCAGATATCGGGTGAAAGCGGTCATCGGAATTTCTTCTTCCGCATATTCACTGCCGGTGAGTTTTTATATCCCACTGAGGCCTCCCACGGGGCTGGGCATCTCGTTTAGCAGCAATCAGGAACTGAAGCTTTTTTGGCAGGATAACTCTCAGCGTGAGGCCGGGTACGGTCTCGAAAGGCGGACAACCGAGGACTCGACTTTTACGCCCCTTGCAAATTTACCGGAAAATACAAGTTGGTATACGGATTCTGATCTTGTGCCCGGGGCAACTTATATTTACCGTGTTAAGGCACTGCATGATCAGGGAGATTCGGATTATTCCCCTGAATTCATCTATGCCGCTGCCGAGACAGATAATTCCGCTGCCGGCGCGGGCTGTTTTATTGCGACTGCTGCCTGGGGTACGCCCTTTGCCCAGGAGATAGACAGCCTGAGGCGTTTTCGTGACGAAATTTTACTCAATGTCCCTTGGGGCCGGGCATTTGTCACGGCTTATTATCGCTATAGTCCGCCAGTGGCAGACATTATTTCGCACCATGATTGGTTACGTGCCTTCGTCCGTTTCTGCTTGCAACCCCTGGTTTGGTTCGCTGAAATCGCCACACCTGCCGAGACGATGGAATGGTTTGCGCCCCCACTTCAAAGTGAGCAAGGGATTATCATCGGTTTCAAACCCGGTACCAGTGACCAGCAGATTGAACGGATTCTGACAACCCATCAACTTGCGCAAATCAGCCGCCAAGCCATAGACCAACAGGCTTTGGTGCTGATCAAAATGCCACCCAATTTGTCCTTTGCTGAATTACAAAAAATTCTCAAAAACTACCCAGAGGTTGACTTCGCTGAAATAAATCAGCTCATTCACCAGACATCGACAAAACTTTAAAAGAGCTGACGTCAGTCAGTCTATTGTTCAGCGGATGAAAAGGGTATACTTCGCCCTGATTTCCAACGCCATAAAATTCAGCAGCAGATTTATTGATCACGCACACGGAACTTGCCCTTGAGCCTTAACTGGCTCAGGGTGAATGGGAATTCGTTTGGGCTGATCTTGTCGAAGCCAATCTATTGTATTTCAACAAAGGAAAGTGTGTTTTATGCGATTTTCTGACCATCCGGTTTTGATTTTTGATGGTGCCTGCGGCACCAACTTACAACAAATGGACATTCCAGCCGCTGCCTGGGGGGGCTGTGACGGGTGTAATGAAGCTCTTAACCTGTATGCGCCTGAAATTGTGGTGCAACTGCATCAATCCATGCTTGAGGCCGGAGCCATGGTGATCGAAACCGACACCTTTGGGGCTTCGTCGGTTGTGCTGGCCGAGTATGGCCTGCAACAACAGGTACGCGAGATCAATCTGCGGGCGGTCGAAAATGCGCGCCGGGCGATTGGGGGCCGCAAAAACTGCTATGTCGCCGGCTCTATCGGCCCCGGCACCAAATTGCCGTCCCTCGGCCATATCCGTGTCGAAGACCTGGCGGTTTCAACCCGGCAACAGATCGAGGCTTTACTCGAAGCCGGGGTCGATTGTCTGATGATTGAAACTTGCCAGGATCTGCTGCAAACCAAAACGGCCATGATCGCCGCTTTCGAAATTCTGCAAACCAGCAAACTGGATCTGCCGGTGCTAGTATCTGTGACTATTGAGCAGCAGGGCACCATGCTGGTTGGAAGCGACATCGCGGCCGTGGTTGCAACCCTGGAACCCTTCAATCTTTTCTCCCTTGGGCTCAACTGTGCCACTGGCCCGCGAGATATGGCCAGCCAGGTGCGATATCTGTCCCATCATTGGCCGAAGCGAATTTCCGTCATTCCTAACCAGGGTTTGCCCGAAGTCGTCGATGGCCGGACGGTTTATCCTTTGTCGCCGGAAGATTTTGCCCAGCAGATGTCTCAGTTTGTCACCAAAGACGGCGTTAGCCTGGTGGGGGGCTGCTGCGGTACCAGCCCGGCGCATATTGCCGCTTTAAGCCAGAAACTTGCGGGTGTTGTACCTGCGGTCAGGGAGGTCAGCGCGTGAAAAAGTCCGTTGCAAGTCTTTATCAGGCGGTGGAACTCTGTCAGGACATTCCACCTTTGCTGATTGGCGAACGTTGCAATCCCAATGGTTCTAAGGCCTTTCGTGAAGCTTTGCTGGCCGAAGATTGGGACGCCTGCCTCAAGGTCGCCCTCGACCAGGAAGCGCGCGGCGCGCAGGTGCTTGACCTGTCGGTTGCCTATGCCGGGCGCGATGAAATGACCGACATGCTTAAACTGGTCAGCTTATTTGCCGGATCCTGCAAGGCGCCATTGATGATTGATTCCACCAGCCCCGCCACCATTGAGGCAGCTTTGCCCCTTTATCCCGGCCGTGCCATCGTCAATTCCATCAATCTGGAAGATGGCGGCAAAAATCTCGATCGTATCTGTCGCGTCGCCAAAAAATATGGGGCGGCGGTGGTTGCCCTGACGATTGACGAAGAGGGCATGGCCCTGAGCTGCGCGCAGAAAGTTGCGGTGGCTCGAAAGATTCATGATCTGGCGGTTGAAACCTACGGTTTACGCTCTCAGGATTTAATTTTTGATCTACTGACCTTCACCGTGGGTTCCGGTGATGAGAAAATGCGCAATGCGGCGATTGAAACCCTGAACGCTATTCGGCAGGTGCGCAAAGAACTGCCGGGTGTCAGCTTTACTCTGGGAGTGAGCAATATCTCCTTCGGCCTGCGTCCGGCGGCGCGCAAAGTGTTGAATTCGGTTTTTCTGCACGAAGCGGTGGCAGCCGGGCTGGATACGGCCATTGTCGATGCGGCCAAAATTCTGCCCCTGGCCTCCCTGAGCGCGGAAGATCGCGAGATCTGTATGGATTTGCTGTACAACCGCGGCGATGATCCCCTTATGACCTTTATCGACCATTTTGAACAAGCGGTGGAGGAGGACACGGACCAGGATGAAAGTAAAATTCGCGCCGAAGAACTGATGCGCCATAAAATCTTAAAAGGAGACCGCGAGGGGCTGGATGATCTGCTGACCGAATTACGCGGCCGCTGGCGGCCGCTGGATATTATCAATACCCTGCTGGTGCCGGCCATGCGAGAAGTGGGGGAACTCTTTGGGCGCGGTGAGCTGCTGCTGCCTTTTGTGCTGCAGTCGGCTGAAACCATGAAGCAGTCGGTCACTCTGCTGGAACCCTATATGGAAAAACGGGATGGGGCAGGGCAGACCAGCATTTTGCTGGCGACGGTCGCTGGCGACGTACACGATATCGGCAAAAACCTGGTGGATATCATTCTGTCGAATAATGGTTATCGGGTTTATAACCTGGGCATCAAGGTGCCCGCAGAAGAAATCATCCACCAGGCGCAGAAATTAAAACCCGATCTGATCGGTCTTTCCGGGTTGCTGGTCAAATCTGCCATGTTGATGAAAGAAGATATGCTTCAATATCAGCAGGCGGGGCTGACCCAGCCGATTTTGCTGGGTGGCGCCGCCCTGACCGGGCGCTATGTTGCCCTGGAATGTGCGCCAAGGTATGAGGCCCCGGTGGTTTATTGCGCCGATGCTTTTGCCGGGCTGAAAGCCGTGCGCGAATTTGAAGCGGGAACCCTTAAATCCACAGCTGTCGATTTAGCCACCAGTGTCGGCGCGAAAGTGAAGCCTGGCTCAAAAGTTGACATTGATCGAACAGTCGCAGTGCCGGTCTCCCCCTTCCTGGGGGCAAAAATCGAAAAAATAACCGATTTTGACGCGCTTTACCCCCTGGTTAATGAACAGGCCCTGTTCCGCGGCCGCTGGGGTTATCGGCGGGGACGCATGAGCGCCGAAGAATATGCCGACCTTATCCAACAACAGGTGTTGCCGGCTTACGCCAATATTCGCGCCCTTGCGCAAGACGAAGGTCTGCTGCAACCTCAGGTGGCCTGGGGCTACTATCGTTGCTACAGCGAGAAGGATGTTCTGGTGGTCGAAGATGGCGGACGCGAATATCCCTATCCGTTTCCGCGGCAGGATTTCGCGCCCAACCTGTGCATCGCCGATTACTTCCGCGCCGCCGATCAGGGCGGCGATCTGGTTGGCTTTTTTGTGGTCACCCTCGGGCCGCAACTGGCGGAAAAAACCGCCGCGCTCTATGCACAAAACGCTTACCACGACTATCTGCTGTGGCATGGTTTTGGGGTGGAACTGACGGATGCCCTGGCCGAGTACTGGCATTTACGGATGCGGCAGGAATTGAATATTTCCGTCGCAGAACCCCAGACCGCGAGCGGATTTGTGGTCCAGCAGTATCGCGGCAGTCGCTTTGGCTTTGGTTATCCGGCTTGTCCCGACCTGGAAATGCAGCGCCCGACCTTTGCCCTGCTGCAAGCGGAACGCATTGGCGTTACTCTGACCGAAAACTGTGAAATGGTGCCGGAAATGACCACTTCGGCCTTGGTTGCCCATCATCCCCAAGCCAAATATTTTGCCGTATGAACCCTTGTTCAAAATGGAGCCGCCCTATGCTGACCTTGACTGACATTTTTCGCAGCTCACTGATGCTGGTATTTGTCTTGTTGCTTGTCTCTTGTGGTGGCAACAAACTTCAAATTCAGCCCCTGGCCAGCGATGAAAACCCGGCGGAACAGATAGCTGAACTGGGGCGCACGGTCTTTGCCGAACGCCAGAATCTGCTCAATGTGCTTTCGCCCAAATGGTATGCCAAGGCCGATACCTCTTTGGAAAAAGCGCGGAGAGCCCTGGAGGAACAAGCGGAGCCCCGCATCGTGCTTGAACATGTCGCCTACGCCAGGGCTTACCTGGAAAAAGCTAAAGATTACGCACGTGTCTCCCGCTCAGTTGTTGGCGATGCCATTCAGGCGCGGAGTGCAGCAATGGACGCCGGCGCGATGGATTATGTGTCGGATTTCCGTGAGCTGGAAGCGCGATTTGTCGCGCTGACCAGCATGGTTGAAAATGGGGATATAGCGACGGCTAAAAACGGGAGTGCTGCGGTGGCCCAGGATTATGCGGCGCTGGAGCTGCGCGCCATTAAAGAAAAAGCCTTGGGTGAATCGCGTCGCCTGCTGCAGCAGGCCGAGTTGAAAAATGCCGCAAAACTGGCACCCATTACGCTGGAAGAAACCCGAACGGCCTTAAACGAAACGGAAAAATTTATTAATGAAAATCGCTATGAGACGGAACAGATCCAAGTGCTCGCTGCCGATACTCTGTTTCGCGCCAAGCGACTTGAGCAATTGCTCTTTCAGGTCAGCAGTATCGAAACCATGACTTCAGAATCTCTCTATTTATGGCTCGAAGGTTTGTTGTTCCGCACCGCCCAGCAGCTGAATACACCCGATATGCGCAACCAGCCTTTTAAAATTCAGCAGCAGAATGTTTATGAATCTATCGCCGCGTTGCAGAAGGATAATCGCTATTTAAATTCTCAGTTGAAGACGGATAAGGCGAGTTATGAAGAAAGACTGCGTGCTCAGCAAAGCCTGATTGATGAGCAGAAAAAACGCATTGCTCTCCTCGAAGGGGAGTCCGTTGAAGCCCTGAAAGTACGCCGGTTGTTGGCGGAACAAGAACGGGCAGCCAAGGAAAAACTTGAAAAGGAACAACGCTTTCAGCAACAAATTGTTCGCGTTGAGACCATGTTTGCTGCCAACCAGGCCGAAGTCTACCGCCAGGATCGTGATCTGGTCATACGGCTCAAGGCGATGAATTTCCCCGTGGGCCAGGCCCTGATTATGCCGGAAAATTATGCCCTGCTCAGTACATTAAGGGCCGCGATTCAGGTTTTTGGTGAGCCGGGAGTAATTATTGAGGGGCATACCGACAGCACTGGGGCAACGCCCTTGAATGATCGGTTGTCTCAGCAACGGGCCGATGCCGTGCGTGAATATTTTGTCGCCAGTGGCGTTTTGAATTCGGAGAAGGTTGTGGCTATTGGTTATGGGGCCAGGCGTCCTTTAGCGCCCAATGATACCCCCGAAGGTCGGGCGATCAATCGACGGATTGACGTACTGATTCGTCCAGTCGATTGAGGAATCTCCTGGTTTAATCCAGGGGGTCAAAAGCTTCTTTTTCCAGATAGCAAAGGGGACAACACCAGTTCTCTGGTAACTGCTCGAATTCCGTCCCCGCCGGGATCTCTGACATTGGGTCACCCAGAGCCGGATCATAAATATAGCCACAATTGGTGCAAATATAGCGCATAGTCAATTTTTCTCTTTGGGGGTGGAGGGGGCATTTTAACGCAGGCGAGGCTTCCCGGCGCCTTTTCCTGGACGTTTGGCCCGCAATTTTTTATTGACGGGGCCGGGTTTGGTGGCTGGGGGTGAAAGAACGCGCTGAGGTTTGTCCTGGGCCGCATTCACTCTGATACACCGGTTCAACAAACGTGCGCCGTCGAGGGTAGCAATCGCATCCTTAGCTTCGGCATCCGTTGCCATGCAGATAAAGGCTCTGCCGATAAACTTGCCACTTTTGGTATCGGTCAACATGCTGACCGCCCGTACCGTGCCGCACACCGAAAAAAGCTGGCGCAAATCTTCTTCGGTCGCTTCAAACGAAATATCCCCGACAAAAATCTCCCGCAATTTGGAACGATTTTTCACCCGGTCACCTTTCTATGATTCTTAATTCCGAACGCACTTTTTACGCTTTTGAAGTGCGTTTTGCAATCTTTTTTCTTGATTTTTCTCTCGATTGATGCCGGTGTTAGTCTCGATTTTGCTGCTCAAAGATCATCAAGATCATTAGGTTTTGCCAGAAAAAATCTGGTTGACCGGCATTATAGAGTGTATGCCCGAGGCAGAAACTGTCAAGGTTGGACACGATCTTAAAACCAGTTTAAGATCGAAATTCAGGGAGGGCGGCGTTGTTGTTTCATAAGGAGATGTAGATGATTGATACAGTCATTATGGGGTGTGGTGACATTGGCCGCCGAATTGGGCGGCACTTGCTGGGGGAAGGGACATCGGTGCTGGCCGTGGCACGGTCACATGAAAAGCTGTTGAAGCTTGAGGCTGAGGGCTTTGAGGTTTTGGCCGCTGACTTTGATCAGCCAGAATCCTTGCCCGCTGTCCCGCTGCACAATGCCGAGGTTTTTTATGCCATGCCGCCCCAGGGCGGGGGAAAAAGCGATTATCGGATGATGAATTTCTGCCGGTTGCTGTCGGCGGAAAATTGTCCGCGCAAGCTGGTTTATCTTGGCACCAGTGGTGTTTATGGTGACTGTGGGGGGGCAATAGTCACCGAAGAAACCCCGATCAACCCACAGACGGCGCGGGCTCAGCGGCGGGCCAGCGCGGAAGAGCAATTACGTAGCGCGGCCGATCTTTTGGGCTTCGAACTGGTCATTTTACGTATAACGGGTATTTATGGGCCGGGTCGTTTGCCGGTTGCCAGAATTATGCAGGGGCATCCGGTGCTGAAACCCGCGGAGGCTCCCTTTACCAACCGGATTCACGCGTTGGACTTAGTGCGTATCTGCCTCGCGGCCATGGCAAAGGGCGCGGATGGGGATATTTTCAATGTCAGTGACGGCCAGGAAAGCACCATGGGTGATTATTTTACCGCAGTAGCAGATCTTTACCAGTTACCACGCCCGGCGCAGATCAGCCTGGCGGAAGCCGAGGAGCGCATGAACCCGCTGATGCTTTCCTATCTGAAAGAATCGCGGCGCATGGATAATCGTAAAATGCGCGAGAAGCTAGGAATCGAATTGGTATATCCCAACCTGACCGCCGGACTCCAAGCCTGTGGAGATGATCAATGATTCCGTCGCTTTCAGGATTCGGTCGGGGCTTTAGTTATCCCTTTCGGGCGCCGCGTTTTTTGTTGCAGCACCCAAGTTTGCTGCGTTTCGTCGCCATTCCTTTTGCCATCAATCTATTGATTTTCAGTTTGGCCGTTTATTTTGGACTCGATCTGTTCAATCGCCTGCTTGAGCAATATCTGCCCAATGGCGATGTCTGGTATTTGCTGATTCTCTATTATTTTGCATGGGTTTTGGCAGCTTTGCTGTCAACTGTGCTGGTTTTTTTCAGTTTTACTGTTATTGGCAATCTCTTGGCGTCACCTTTTAACGAACTGCTTTCGGAAAAAGTTGAGAATCTCATCCGTCAAACGCAAGATATCGAACCTTTCAGCCTGCGACGTTTTGTCGGTGAGTCGGGGCGCGCCATGCTGATTGAATTAAAGAAACAGCTGGTTTTTGTTGCGGGCATGCTGGTGTTGCTGCTGCTCAATATTGTTCCGGGGATTGGTCCGCTGATGTATGCCGTGCTGGCGCCAATCTTTACCCTGTTTTTTCTGGTGGCGGCTTATCTGGGTTTCGTGTTGACGCGCAAACAGGTTGGGTTCCGCCAGCAGGGGCGCTATATTTTTAGTCGGCCTCTACTTATGGCGGGGTTCGGCTGTGCCACCTTTTGTCTGCTGGCCATTCCTCTGATGCAGTTTTTCTGCATCCCCCTGGCCGTCTGTGGGGCAACCCAGCTCTGGTGTGACTTCCCGCATACCGAGGACGTTCATAAAGACTTGAGTCAATAGGGATGCAAACACACATGTATTGAGACAAATTTCGCGCAAAACGGGATGAGCCATGGATATCTTCTTGCTCGTTGCCCGACCTTCGTTTAGACTTTGAACCCAATGTACGAAATTATCGAGCCATATCAGCTTTTTAACCTTTAGCATTCCCATAGGAGGCCGCCTTGCCGATAGAACCCGGAAAAACTCCCTTTCAGGTTGATTTACGTCTTCACCTGCGTGAGCGTGATGAAGATCGCGATTTGACCCGCGTAATTTGTGAACTGGCAACAGCCAGCCGTTATATTATTCATTCGATCCGCACCGGTGAACTTGGCGTTGCCGGGACCTCAAATCTTTATGGTGAAAGCCAGTTGAAACTCGATGTGCTGGCCGACCGGATTATCCGCAAGCGCATGTTGCATACCGGCGTGATTGCTGCTATTGCCTCGGAAGAAAGGGAAGAAATCCAGGTGGTTGACCCCGATGGCAAATTTTCGGTGGCCTTCGATCCCCTTGATGGCTCATCTCTGGTTGATGTTAATCTGGCGGTCGGTACGATTGTTGGTATTTACAAAGGCAATGATGTCTTCAAGCCCGGCCGCGAAATGGTGGCCGCTTTGTATATTTTGTACGGGCCGCGGTGTACGCTCGTTTATTCAACCGGTCACGGTACCCACGAATTTGCCATGAATGCCTTGATGGAATACACCCTGGTGCAGGAAAATATTCAGATGGCGGAAAAGGCCAATATTTATGCCCCTGGCGGAATTCGCAATCAATATAGTCCCGCAGTTGAAGCCTTTGTCAGCCACCTGGAAGAGCGCGGGAGCAAACTGCGTTACAGCGGCGGCTTTGTGCCGGATATTAATCAGATTCTCATCAAGGGGCAGGGTGTCTTCCTCTACCCGCATCTGCGAAATATGCCGCGGGGCAAGCTGCGTATGCTGTACGAATTGAATCCTATGGCATTTTTGGTTGAACAGGCCGGTGGTGCCGCATCCAATGGACACCAACCTATTCTGGATATCGAGCTCGAAGGTATTGACCATTGCGAACCGGTTTTTATCGGCAGCAAGGCCGATGTCGCCAAGGTTGAAGGTTTGATAAAAACCCTGGACAGCTAAGTTTTTAGCGGAGTCTGCGCGTGAAACGACTCATAATGTTGCTGGTCGTGCTGTTTTTGCCGGTTCTGGCTCAGGCGCAGATTACGCACCGTGCCTGGGCATTGCAGTTAATTGACAGCTTGGGCTGGTCTTACGGATTGCCACCAAAGCCAACCGATGATGATTATCTTCGTTTATTAAACGGCAAAAGGACATATCGCATCGAGGCGGAAGATAGCTTCCAGCGCGGTGACCGGGTTGCGGTGATGTCTTTTCCGACCTTTGGTGATTTTAGTGGCAGCGGCTGGTTGAATGGCACACGGGAGTACACCCAGGCGCGGCTTAAATTTCATTTACCCCACGCCGGTCGTTATAAACTCAGAGCCAGGGTACGCAAACCCGAGCATCATCTCATTTTTGGCAGCCGTGATTTTCGCGTCAGCGGCGGTGAACAATTCACCACTGTCGACGTCGGTTATGTGGAATTGCAGGCCGGTGAGCAGGAAGCCCTGCTCCGCCTGCGCCCGAATGGCAGCATCGACTATTTTGAACTGGAGGCTGCGCCTCTGGCAGCAGTTGCACCTGCGGGTGGTTGGCGGTTTGATGCGGAATTAACGGCAGAAGATGCTGCTTTAACCCTGGTGCAGGCCTTGAAGCTTCAACGGTTGCTGCCCCCAGGGGGGAATAACCAACGCCTGGAGGCCGAGAACCTTTTACCCCCAGCGGGAACCCGTATTTTTTCCGGTAATAGCAAGGGGGTTGCCAGTCAGGGACGCTATCTCCAGGTTGGCCCTACGGAGGTTCGTATGGATGTTTATCTGGCGAATTCTCCTGGAGGGGCGGTTGACATTCTGGTTCGGGGCGCCGGAAAAGGCACAATGATGGCAGGAATTGTCGACAAATTTTCCACATCAAAGGCGTTATCTCCCGTATTTACCGATCTTATCTTAGGGACGTTTTTTCTACCTGAGGGTGAAGCGATAATTAATCTCAGCCTGCCTCCAGGGACGGCTTTCGACTGGCTCGAATTGCGCCCACGGAAAAACACTGCCGCCGATCATTTAGCCCTGGTCGGCTTGTCGCCGCAAAATCCGCCCGCGGTAACGGATCTGAATAATCTGTCGGCTCTGCTTTATCGCCTTAAAGCACTCCCCTGATACCGCAATGGGGGGCGGCGTGTATCTCGCGGGAAAGCACCTGATCGCACTTATCGCCGGGTTGCTGCTGGCCCAGTATTTTACCCTACCTTTCTGGCCTGGTTGTGCGGTGGCCTTGTTGCTGGCGATAAGTGTTCTGTTCCGCCCCGCGTCCTTGTTCGGACAGAGTGCCCTGCTCTTACTGCTGGTGGTTTCTGCACTGCTACGCTATCCGCTCTTGCTCCAGCCCGAAAGGCAAGTGGCAGGGTTGGCAACTTTGGAACAGGGTGCTGCCGTTTGCATTGAAGGCCGGGTTGAACAACTTTATCCCCAATTTGATCAGTCTCTGCGCCTTGATCTTGAGCTGATTCGGCTCTGTGATTATCCTGAGCTTTCGGTGGCGGGCGGTCGCCTGCGATTGAACATTGCGCAGACCGAAATTATGCCACCCCTCGGTGCACGGATTATTTTCAACAGCCGCATTCGTCCGGTGCGGAACTTTGGCGTACCGGGAGAATTCGACATGGAGCGACACCTGGCCTGGCAGCGCATCTGGTACACTGCTTATGTGGCAGATTCCCGCGGTCTGGCCATTTTCAGCCTCGCCCCTCAGCCTCCCTTTGCTCCGCTGAACCAGCTGCATCAACGCTGGCGCAATCTTATAGAGCGGGTGGCAACTGCCGAACAGGCCGCTCTTTTAAAAACCTTACTGCTCGGTGAAAAATCAGCTCTGCCCGACAGTTTGCGCCAACCGTTGGCCAGCACGGGTGTCGCTCACCTGTTTGCAATTTCTGGTTTACATCTGGGGTTGCTCGGTGTTTTTTTCTTCAAAATTTTTGATTTCATTTATCGACGCTCGGCCCGGCTCTTGACTTGGCAACCCCCTCAGCGTGTTGTGCCCCTGCTGATTGTGCCTCTGCTCTATTTTTATCTCTTACTCACCGGCAATGCCTTGGCGACTCAGCGCGCCTTCTGGGTTGTGTTGATTGCTGGCATTCTCTTCGCCCTGCGGCGACGGACACCGGCAGGTTTGCTGGTTATTTCCCTGCTCTTTCTGTTTGTACTCTGTGATCCTTTGTCCTTGTGGCAACCATCGCTCATTCTTTCATTCAGTGGTGTGCTGGGGATTTTGTTGTGGCAGCGCCCGTTAAAATTTTTCGCCCGACATTTGCCCAAAGTTTTCAGCTACCCGCTTTCCTTGCTCACCGTCTGTCTGGCCGCTTTTTGTGCGACCTTGCCGGTGGTTTTATTCTTTTTTCACCAAATAACCCCGGCCGGGTTGCTGAATAACTTGTTTGCCGTGCCGCTGGTCAGCTTCGTTGTGTTGCCCCTTGGTTTCGTCGCCCTGTCTCTTGGGCTTTTGTTGCCAGATTTCAGCGTCTGGCTACTGACACTTTGCAGTCAGCTTTTGCAGCAGATCCTTGCCTGGTGCCTATGGTTTGTCGGCCAGCCAGGTTTGGCCGCACACCCCTGGTATCCCAGCCCAGTACAAATGCTCGGCGTTCTTTGCCTCTGTCTGGCGTTACTCTTGTGCCGGCAAGTGCAAACTGGTGCATTTCTGCTGTTAGGCGCCGGCCTGTTCCTTTGCTTGTCTGTCGTGCCTGGGGCTTCGACCGAGCTTTTGCTTTTCAGTGTTGGTCAGGGGGAGGCGATGTTGTTACGCAGCGCCGGAAAGACCATAATCATCGATGGTGGCGGGTTGCGCGGCGATAGTTTTGATGTTGGTGAACGCCTGCTTGCTCCAGCGCTTGGGTGGTTGGGTGTCAGGGTTATCGATGCGGTGATTCTGAGTCATAATCACCCCGATCACAGCAAGGGCTTGGCGTATCTGCTGGAGCAGTTTGAGGTTAAGGAATTCTGGAGTGCCCTCGATCCTTACGCATGGCCACCGGAAATACGCAAGGTCATTGAAAATAAAGGGATTCCTTATTTTGTCTATCGCGACGGCTGGAGCTTTCCACAGCCGGGCGATCTTGGATCATTAGCCCTCTTTTCTGCTCAGGCACCCATGACCCGTGAAAATGATCGCTCCCTTGGCCTTTACTTGAACAGCCCGGCGGGGGGGCTGCTCCTGACGGGTGATATGGAGGCCAAGGCCATCGAACACCTCCTGAGCTCAAAACTACCTGGCGCGGTTTCTGTTTTGAAAGCACCTCACCACGGCAGTGCTGGTTCTGCCCCCGGACTTTTACTGGCGGCAGTTAAGCCCGATCTTGTGCTGGTGTCGGCTGGTTACGCAAATTCTTATGCTCTTCCTTCAAAAACCTTGCTGCAAGAGGCCTCAGGGCGTGGCATTCCGCTGTGGCGCACTGATCTGGATGGAACCCTGCGCGTCCAGTTGTCGGCGACGGGCTGGCAGGTGAAACATTGGTCTCACCGGCTTTTCCGTTGACACTCAGGCGTGGGACTGATAGAAAATCGCATAAAACAGGAGCCGGGCTCATTTATGGATCAGACCACAATTCTTATCGTTGACGATGAATCGTTTTTTCGTCAACTCTATCGCGATCTGCTTCAAGATACCGGGAGTAAAATTGAGGTTTATGATAACGGCGACGCAGCAATAAGCCGACTGGCGAAGGGCGGTGTCGATCTGGTGCTGACCGATATGGTGATGCCCGGGCGCTGCGGTCTTGAAGTGCTGCGGGCCGCCCGGGCGCTGGTGAACCCGCCTGATGTCATCCTTGTGACCGGACATGCCAGCCTGGAATCGGCGATTCACGCCTTAAAAAACGGTGCCCGCGATTATCTGGTTAAGCCATTTAACCCTGAGGAGTTAAAGCACTTGGTTAAGAATTGCTTTGATCAACGTCGACTCCTCAGTGAAAATGAGCAGCTACGCCAGCAATTACAGCTTTTCCAAACCGGCCAAACTCTTTCTTCTATCATTGAGCTTGAACGCCTTTTCATGCGCGCTATTGAAGTTTTTATGCGTGAATTCGATGGTGATTTTGGCCTGGCTTTTTTAATTGATCCAGAGAAAGGGCTGCTTCTTCAGGGACACCAGAATATCAGCCCGGAACAATCCCTGGTGCTTGCAGAACAAATTTTGCCTCTGATCGATTCCGTTGCAGGATTTACCCGGCTTGATCCCGACAAGGTTGTAGCGGCGTCAGGTCAAGAGATTGAATTTCTTTGTGCCCTGCCTCTTTTTGTTGAGAAGATTTTTCGTGGTGGACTGATTCTGGGCAATGGCCGCCGGATGGAAGCGCTGAATCTGCCGCCCCAGGAGCAGGATCGTCTTCATTATTTGTCTGAACAACTTCTGCTGGGCTTTGAAAATGCCTGCCGTTACCAGAATGCACAAGACCTTATGTACAGCGATGATCTGACAGGCCTCTACAATTATCGCTATCTGCAAATGGCATTAAACCAGGAAGCGCGCCGTTCGCAGCGTTATGGACTGAAATTTTCACTCGTGTTTATTGATCTGGATCATTTTAAAGGGATCAATGATCGCCATGGCCATCTGGCAGGTAGCGCCGCATTACAAGAAGTTGCCCAGCTGCTGCGCTCCTGTGTGCGGGAAGTCGATACCCTGTTTCGTTTTGGTGGTGATGAATTTGCAGCTCTGTTGGTTGAAACCGGCACCGATGCGGCCCGGGTTGTTGCCGAACGCATTCGCAAGGCGATCGCCGAACACGCTTTTCTGGCCGAACGGGGTCAAGATTGCTACCTGACGGCAACGGCGGGTTTTGCAACCTTTCCGTCAGATGCGCTGGATACGACCGAGCTGTTGGAATTGGCTGACCGCGCCATGTACGACGGCAAACTGGTCAGAAATGCCATTCGCGGTGTCAAGGAAATCAAATCACCTCCCCGTTAGCCCGCTCCTGCAATGTTCAGCGTATTTTTCCGCTTTGGATAAAAAAATAGAGTCCGCGATCTTGTGGCCTAAGGAAAGGAAACATTTGTGGCAATTAACGCAATAAAGGGTATGAACGACATTCTGCCGGGCGAAGTTGAAACCTGGCAATTTCTTGAACAGAAGGCACGTGACGTTTTCAGTTTGCACGGCTTCAGTGAAATTCGGACACCGGTGGTCGAAAAAACCGAGCTTTTTTGTCGTTCTATCGGCGAAACAACCGACATCGTCGAAAAAGAAATGTATAGCTTTACCGACAAAAGCGACAATGGATTGACCTTGCGTCCCGAAGGAACCGCGCCGGTTATGCGCGCTTTCATCCAGAATCGACTTCATACCCTTGACCCGGTGAGTAAACTCTACTACCTGGGGCCGATGTTTCGTTATGAACGGCCACAAAAGGGGCGCTACCGTCAATTTTATCAGCTTGGTGCCGAAGTCATCGGCGTTGAAAGCCCCCTGGTCGATGCGCAGGTGCTGGCCATGCTTCATCAGTTTTTTGGTGCCGCAGGCATTGATTCCGTGCAATTACACATCAATTCTCTGGGGTGTCCCGCGTGTCGACCGGCCTATCGTCAACAATTGATTGATTTCCTCGAAGAGCGCCTTGCCACCCTCTGTGGCGATTGTCAGCGACGTTATCAAACCAATCCTCTGCGGGTGGTCGATTGCAAGGTTCCAGGCTGCCAGACTGCGACCCTTGGTGCGCCTTCGGTCCTCGATCATCTGTGTCAAGCTTGTGAAACGCACTTTGCAGCAGTACAGACCAATATGCGGGCACTTGATATTCCTTACGTGGTCAATGCCCGCATGGTGCGTGGCCTCGATTATTATGTTCGCACCACCTTCGAAATGGTCACCGATCAACTGGGGTCACAAAATGCGGTTGCGGCGGGCGGGCGCTATGATGGTCTGGTCGAAAGTCTGGGCGGCCCGCCACTGCCGGGCATTGGTTTTGCGATTGGCCTTGAGCGGCTGGTGCTGATGAAAGGGCAGGGGCAGATTCAGGCCAAACGACCAGATATTTTTCTCGCCGCCCTTGGCGAAGCGGCCAGTGCCCACGCCTTTGTGCTCATGGCACAGCTGCAACGGGTGGGCATTTATGCCGAAATAGATTACACGGCAAAAAGTTTGAAATCGCAGCTGCGCCGGGCGAACAAGCTAAAAGCACGTTATACCTTGGTGCTTGGTGACACGGAATTGGAACAGGGCCGTGCAGAACTTAAAGATATGGATCAGAGCGAAGCGCGTCCGATAGACCTCGGCCGATTGATTGAAACCATGCAGCAGCTCGCGCCAACCGCCGCTTGACCTGATCCATGGCCTGTCCTTATAATTCGTCGCCCTGAATTTCAGGAACAGCGACAGCTTGTTTTATCTCAACATCAAGAACCATGGAGGCTCACTTGAACGATACCTTGGGAAGTTGGAAACGCTCACATTATTGCGGCTCGGTTACGGCTGATCAATTGGGGCAGGATGTCTGCGTCATGGGTTGGGTGCAGCGCCGTCGTGACCACGGCGGATTGATTTTTATTGACCTGCGCGACCGTGAAGGTGTTTTGCAACTCGCCCTCGACCCCGACCGTGATCCCGCCGCGCATCAGAAAGCCGAGGCGGTGCGCAATGAATTTGTGGTAGCGGTCATCGGTAAGGTTTCCCCCCGGCCTGATGGTACGGTCAATCCTAAAATGAAAACCGGCGAAGTCGAAATTGAAGTGCGAGAGTTAAAAATCCTCAATCGCTCGGAAACCCCACCCTTCATGCTCGACGAATTCACCGATGTCGCCGAAAATATTCGCCTGAAATATCGCTATCTCGATCTGCGTCGCGCCTCGGTTCAAAGCTGTCTCATGTTGCGCCACCGCGTCACTCGCACCGTACGGGCCTATTTGGATGAAAATGGTTTTCTCGATATCGAAACCCCGGTTTTGACTAAAAGCACTCCTGAAGGTGCGCGTGACTATCTGGTGCCGAGCCGGGTCAACAATGGTCAGTTCTACGCACTTCCCCAGTCTCCACAACTCTTCAAGCAGCTTTTGATGATCTCGGGGTATGACCGTTATGCTCAAATTGTGAAATGTTTTCGCGACGAAGATTTGCGTGCCGACCGTCAACCGGAATTCACCCAGATCGATTGTGAAATGAGCTTTGTCGATCGCGAAGATGTTATGACCATCATGGAAGGCATGATTGCGCGTGTTTTTAAAGAAACGCGCGCGATTGAATTGAGCCTGCCCATGCGTCGCATGACCTATGCCGAGGCTCTGGACAAATACGGCGTCGATAATCCCGATTTGCGTTTTGATCTCGAACTGGTCGAAATCACCGCGCTGGTTAAAAGTTGTGGTTTTAAGGTTTTTGCCGAGGTTGCCGCCGGTGGCGGCATGGTTAAAGCACTCAATGTTAAAGGCGGCGCCGGCTTCTCGCGCAAGGAACTTGATGAATTTACCGCTTTTGCCGCCATTTACGGTGCCAAGGGGCTGGCCTGGGTCAAAATGACCGCAGAAGGTTGGCAGTCACCGATTGCCAAATTTTTCAAACCCGAAGAATTGAGCGCACTTGAAAAGGCACTTCAGGCGGAGGAGGGCGATTTGTTGTTATTTGTTGCCGATTCCGCCAAGGTTGCCAATGAATCCCTGGGCCGCTTACGTCAGCACCTTGGTCAGAAGCTTGGCCTGGCGAGTAAGGAAAAGTACAGCTTTTCCTGGGTGACTGATTTCCCGATGCTCGAATGGGATGAAGAAGAAAAGCGCCATGTGGCCGTGCATCATCCTTTTACGGCGCCCCTTGACGAAGACGTGGCTTTACTTGAAACCGACCCCAGCAAAGCGCGTGCTAAGGCCTATGACCTGGTGCTCAATGGCTCGGAAATCGGCGGGGGATCTATTCGTATTCATGACCAGGCGATTCAGCAGAAGATTTTTTCACTCTTGGGAATTGGTGAAGAAGAAGCCCAGGAAAAATTTGGATTTTTACTCGATGCCCTCAGTTATGGAGCGCCACCTCATGGAGGGATTGCCTTTGGTCTCGATCGCCTGACGATGATTCTGGCGGGAACCGATTCCATCCGTGATGTCATTGCCTTTCCCAAAACCCAAAAAGCCACCTGTCTGCTTTCTGAGGCACCGGGGGTGGTTGCCGAAAAACAATTGCAGGAACTGGGCATCCGTTTACGTAAACCCGTCAACCAAGGTAAACGGGAGTAGAAGCGATTCCCTTGATCTCTTTACGAGGCATACTGGTTTTCATAGGTTGTCTGTGGCTGGCGGGCTGCGCCCGCCAGCCACAGACCGAACTGCAAATTGTACGTGATGAGGTCGCCAGGGCCTATGCGACAGGAGCCAGTATTCTGGCAGCACAGGATTATCGCCAGGCGGCAGAGGCTTTGCACCAGGCTGAAATTCTGGTCTACCGTAAAGACTACTCCGAGGCCCGTGATCTTTTAAATCGCGCCTTGATCAATGCCACACGCGCCAGTTCACTGGCCGAAGAAAAAAAACGTTTACTCATAGAAGACGTCCATATAAAACCACAAGAATTGCCCGCGCCTGCGCCCGCAAATGTGGAACCCCCACCCGCTAAACGGCCCCCCCGCCCTGACTCAGCCCAAACGCCACCGCCGCCCCCGGAAAAGAAGGTTCGGTTGCTGATACAGGTGCAGGTTGCCCCAGGAGAAACCCTGTTTACTCTGGCCGGTCGACGCGATATTTACGGTGATTCTTTGCTCTGGCCGCTGCTCTACAAGGCCAACCGCGACCAAATTAAGGATCCACAAGAAATTTTTGCTGGTCAAATCTTTACCATCCCCCGTGACAAAAGCGTGCAAGAGCAGAATGCGGCACGCGACGAAGCGCGTAAGTCTCCTCTGTTCAGTCATTAATCCATCCTGATTTCTGCTATTTGGGGCACTAATCGCACGGGCGGATGAGGCTCAACCGCCGGTGATTTTGCTTGACAGCCTAGGGGAGAGTTTGCATACTGTATACAATATTTGTGAAAAATCTTCGCATCTGTTGTGCCAGTTTTTATGGCAAGATTGACATTCATTGCCTTCAATTTAGTCGCTTATGTTCGCCTTTGGCGATCCAAAACCACCTGCAAGGAGAGAGAAATGTCTGAAAAAACAGCTACAATTGTCTGGACAAAAATTGATGAGGCCCCGGCGATGGCAACCTATGCCCTTCTGCCGATCGTACAGGCCTTTAGTAAGGGCACAGGGATCGAGGTAAAAACCTGCGACATTTCACTCGCGGCCCGCATTATTGCGACTTTTCCCGACCGTCTGCGCGATGATCAAAAGATTCCCGATAATCTGGCCTATCTTGGTGACCTGGTAAAAAAACCTGAAGCCAACATTATCAAATTGCCCAATATCAGTGCCTCGGTACCACAACTTAAAGCGGCAATCAAAGAATTGCAATCTCAAGGCTACGATCTGCCGGATTACCCGGAAGAGCCTCAAAATGATGCTGAAAAGACCATTCAGTCCCGTTATGCCGTCTGTTTGGGCAGCGCGGTCAACCCCGTGTTACGCGAAGGCAACTCCGACCGGCGGGCCGCTGCCTCAGTTAAGAAATTTGGTCAGAAAAATCCTCATCGCATGATGCAACCATTTGCGAGTGATTCTACCGCTCACGTCGCCCACATGACCGCCGGTGATTTTTATGCCAATGAAAAATCGGTAACAGTCGCGCAGGGCAGTGCCTTTAAAATCGAACTGCTTGGCAAAGACGGCCAGACGACCCTGCTGAAAGATGGGCTTAACTCCGTTGATGGCGAAGTTCTTTCGGGCACCTTTATGAGCAAAAAGGCCCTGCGTGCGTTCTACACCGAGCAGATTGCCGCCGCTAAAAAAGAGGGCATTCTGCTCTCTTTGCACCTTAAAGCCACCATGATGAAAGTTTCCGACCCGGTGATGTTCGGCCATGCCGTGATGGTCTATTTTGAAAAAGCTCTGAGCAAACATGCCGCGACCCTCAAGAAAATTGGTTTTAATCCCAATCAGGGCATTGGTGATCTCTACGGTCGCCTGAGCCAGCTGCCCGAAGCCAAGCGTGCCGAAATCGAAGCCGACATACAAGCGGTTTATCAAGAACAACCTGAACTGGCAATGGTTAACTCAGCCAAGGGAATCACCAATCTTCATGTTCCCAATGACGTCATCATTGATGCTTCCATGCCGGTGGTTATTCGTGACGGCGGCAAGATGTGGGGCCGTGATGATCAGCTCCACGACACCAAGGCCATGATTCCCGATCGCTGCTATGCCCAGTTTTATCAAGTTGCGATTGATGATTGTAAAAAACACGGTGCCTTTAACCCCGCGACCATGGGCAGCGTTGCCAACGTTGGTCTGATGGCGCAAAAAGCCGAAGAATATGGTTCGCATCCGACGACCTTTATCATCCCCGCCGATGGCAAGGTGCGGGTGATTGATGAAGCCGGTCAGGTGTTGATGGAACACGCGGTTGAGGCGGGTGATATCTGGCGGATGTCGCGGGCCAAGGATATCCCCATTCAGGACTGGGTCAAGCTCGCGGTCAGTCGTGCCAAGGCCAGTGGCGAACCGGCCATTTTTTGGCTCGATGCCAAACGCGCTCATGATGCGCAGATGATTGCCAAGGTCGAAAAATATCTCAAAAATCACGACACCACCGGCCTGGATATTCGGATCATGGCTCCGATTGAGGCGATGGAATTTTCCTGCGAGCGTGTGCGTAAGGGCCTGAATACCATTTCGGTCACCGGCAACGTGCTGCGTGACTACCTGACTGACCTCTTCCCGATTCTGGAACTGGGAACCAGTGCGCGTATGCTGTCAATCGTGCCTCTGCTTGCTGGTGGCGGACTGTTTGAAACCGGAGCTGGCGGTTCAGCGCCTAAACATGTCGAGCAGTTGATCAAAGAAAACCATTTCCGTTGGGACTCCCTCGGCGAGTACTGTGCTCTGGTGCCGTCTCTGGAGATGATTGCCGCCAATACGGGCAGCCAAAAAGCGAAAATTTTGGCTGAAACTCTCGATCAGGCGATTATGGGTTATCTCGAAAATCAGAAATTACCCTCACGCAAGGTCAAAGAAATCGACAATCGTGGTGGCTCTTTTTACCTCGCGCTCTACTGGGCTCAAGCCCTGGCCGAACAATCCCAAGATGCCGAACTTAAGGCGCGTTTTACCCCTGTGGCCGCCGCGTTAGCAAAAAACGCCGCCAAAATCGATGCCGAATTGATTAAGGTTCAGGGTGCCCCGGTGGATCTGGGTGGCTATTACCATGAAGATGTGCAAAAAACCGCGGCGGCGATGCGCCCCAGCGCAACGTTCAATGCCATTATCGATGCCTTGGGCTGAAATCCAGGGCTGTAAACGGACGTTAAAAAACCTCTCGGTAAGGCTTCAAGCCTACCGGGAGGGCCGGGAGCTTCGACCCCTGGGGAAATTCTTGACAGTCTGAAGGCGTTTGTATAGTCTGAGCGCTGTTTTGCTCGAATTCCCCGATATTTCGGGCTGGTTTTTAACTGGCTCATTCCATCCTAAAGGAGAGATAAAATGGCAAGACCAAAAATTGCACTGATTGGTGGCGGACAAATTGGCGGTGTATTGGCACAGCTCTGCGCTCTGCGCGAACTCGGTGACGTGGTACTCTTTGATATTGTCGAAAATATGCCCCAAGGCAAAACCCTTGACATTGCTGAAGCCGCGCCGGTTGACAACTTTGATGTCAGTGTCACCGGTACCAACAGCTATAAGGATATCGCCGGTGCCAACGTGGTTATTGTTACCGCCGGTCTGCCGCGTAAACCGGGCATGAGCCGCGATGATCTCATCGGGGTCAACTCTAAGATCATGACCAGCGTTGCCGAAGGCATACGCGACAACGCTCCCGATGCTTTTATCATCGTCATCTCCAATCCCCTCGACGCCATGGTGACCCTGTGTCAAAAAGTTACCGGCTTCCCGGCCTGTCGCGTTATGGGCCAGGCCGGCGTGCTCGATTCCGCGCGTTTCCAGGCTTTCATTGCTTGGGAGCTGGGGGTTTCCGTACGCGACGTTAACGCCATGACCCTCGGTGGTCACGGCGATACCATGGTGCCTCTGGTGCGTTACGCCTCAGTCAATGGCATTCCCGTGATGGAATTGCTTGAACAGAAATACGGCAGTGCCGCCAAAGCTCAGGAAGTGATGACCGCCATGGTCGAGCGCACCAAGGCCGCTGGTGGTGAAGTTGTTAAACTCCTCGGCAATGGCAGTGCTTTTTACAGCCCGGCCTCTTCAGCAATCGCAATGGCCGAGGCGATTTTGAAAGATCAAAAACGTGTTCTGCCGACCTGTGCATTGCTCAACGGTGAATTCGGCGTTGACGGTTTCTATGTTGGCGTACCCTGTGTTCTGGGTGCTGGCGGGGTGGAAAAAATCATTGAATTCAAGCTTGACGCAACGGAGCAAGCGCTGATGGACAATTCAGTGGCCGCCGTTAAAGAACTTGTCGGCAGCATGAATCTTTAAAAATTTCTGGTTTGAAACCTGATGAAGAGGGGTAGTTGCGCAACTACCCCTCTTCATCAAGAAAAGACATTGCGATATTTGAATTATTGGATTTAATGCGGAAATTTTCTATGCAAGCTTCGGCGGAAGATAAAATAAATTTGATGACAGATTTTTCTGGCACAGGTTTTTCCCTTGTGATAGGATTCCGCCGCTTTGCAAAAGCCGTTTTTGGGGAACGGTCATAAACGTACAAAGGAGAGAGAGACGAATGAGCGGTGCGAAAGCAAGAATAGAAATCATCGAACGCTACTGCAAAGGGTGCAGCATTTGTGTAGAGTTCTGCCCCACCAAGGTGCTGGCGATGGATGCTTTTGTGGTAAAAGTTGAAAATGCAGATGCCTGTATCGCCTGTAACCAGTGCGAACTGCGTTGTCCCGACTTTGCCATTAAAGTCCACAAGCTTTAATTGAGACAGGAGGTCAGTTCGTGGCTAAAAAAGTAGCGTTAATGCAAGGAAATGAGGCCTGCGCCCAAGGGGCCCTTTATGCTGGCTGTGATTTTTTTGCCGGTTATCCGATAACTCCATCAACGGAAGTTGCCGAAGTTTTATCGATTGAGTTGCCTAAAATTGGGGGCAAATTTATTCAGATGGAAGATGAGATCGGTGCGACGGCGGCCTTGATTGGTGCCGCATTGACCGGTGCCAAAGCCCTGGACTCGACGTCCGGTCCGGGCATGTCCCTGAAGCAGGAACTCCTCGGCTATGCCTGCATCGCCGAAATCCCCTGCGTCATTGTTAACGTCCAGCGCGGTGGCCCATCGACCGGCATGCCGACCGGCCCTGGACAGTCAGATATGCAGCAGGCCATGTGGGGCACCCACGGTGACCATGCGGCCATTGTCTTGACTCCGGCGTCCTGCCAGGAAATTTACGAAGAAACCGTGCGCGCTTTTAATCTTGCTGAAAAATACCGCATGCCGGTTCAGATTCAGCTGGATGAAATCTGTGCCCACATGCGTGAGCGTGTGACCTTGGCCGAGCCGGGTGAACTCGAAATTATCAATCGTGAAAAGCCCTCGGTTTCACCGGCTGATTATAAACCTTACGATGCCACTAAGGGCATGGTGCCGCCCCTGGCCACTTATGGTAGCGGCTATCGTTTTCATGTCACCGGTCTGAATAAGGCTGCCGACGGTTTCCCGACCACCAAGGCCGAACTGGTGGATGCCGAAGAGCGTCGTCAGATCGACAAGGTCATGTTTAATTTGGCCGATATCCAAAAAAATGAAGAATATCTTTTAGATGATGCCGAGGTGATTTTGTTCGCCTATGGATCAACCAGTCGTAGCGCTCGTTATGCGGTGAATGAGCTGCGTAAAGAAGGGGTTAAGGCGGGGATGTTCCGCCCTCTGACCATGTGGCCTTTCCCCGATGATCGGGTCGCTGAGTTATCCAAGCAGGCCAAGGCAATTGTCTGTCCCGAAATGAACCTCGGCCAGATGGTGCGTGAAGTTCAGCGTGTGGCGCAGGGCCGTTGTACGGTTGCCCATATTGGGCGTGTTGATGGTGAGCCGATCAATCCCGGCCAAATCATCGACAAAGTGAAGGAGGTTCTTTAATGGCTTACGATTACGAAAAATCTATCCGTCCGGGTAAATTGCCTCACATTTGGTGCCCCGGCTGTGGTCATGGCATTATTATGAAAGGTCTGATCCGGGCCATGGACACCTGCAACCTTGACCGTAACAATACGGCGGTTGTTTCGGGTATTGGTTGCGCCAGCCGTCTGCCCGGTTACCTTGATGCCTGCACGCTGCACACCGCTCACGGCCGTGCCGCTGCTTTTGCAACCGGCGTTAAAATGGCTAAACCTGAGATGACGGTGCTCGTGGTGGGTGGTGACGGTGACGGAACCGCGATTGGCGGTAATCATTTTATCCATGCTTGCCGGCGCAACATCGACATGACCTATATCATCATGAACAACAGTATTTACGGTATGACCGGGGGTCAATTTTCGCCTTGTACCCCCACCGGCGCCTTGGCTTCAACCACAGTTTATGGCAACCCTGATCCAACCTTTGATATCGCTAAACTGGCGATTGGTGCTGGCGCAACTTTTGTCGCACGGGGTACAGCCTATCACGCCGCCCAGATCGACAAACTGATTGCCGAAGGTATTCAACACAAGGGCCTTGCCGTAATTGAAATCCTTGACGATTGCCCCACGACCTATGGTCGGCGTAACAAGTTTCGCAGTGTCATCGACATGATGAAACGTTTGAAAGATATTGCAGTGCCTGTTGCGGCGGCGGCCAAAATGACTCCTGAGCAGCTTGAAGGCAAGGTACTGACCGGCGTATTGCATAAAGAAGAGCGTCCGGAATACACCGAACAATATGCCGAGGTTATCAAACGCGCCCAGGGCGTCTGATCATAAGAGGAGAAATGTGTCATGGCACAAAGATATGAAATTCGTTTTTCCGGTGCTGGTGGTCAGGGTCTGATTACTGCCGGAATTATCCTTGCTGAGGCGGCCTCAATTGTCGAAAGCAAATATGCTGTTCAGTCTCAAAGTTACGGGCCCGAAGCACGCGGTGGAGCGTCAAAATCCGAAGTTATTATTTCGGATGAACCCATCGATTACCCCAAGGCAACCATCGTTGATGCTTGCCTGGCGATGACGCAAGTCGCTGCCGATAAGTATGCCAATGGCATCAAGCCGGGCGGTGTTTTACTTATCGATTCTGACTTTGTTAAAAACGTTCCCCAGGGCGATTTTAAAGTTGTGCAAATTCCCATTATGCGCACGGCCAAAGAAGATGTCGGTCGCGAAATTGTCGCCAACGTTGTGGCTCTGGGAGCGATGATCGCCCTGACGGATGTGGTTTCGCGTGAAGCCGGAGAAAAAGCCGTTTTGGCCAAAGTTCCTGAAGCCTTTATTGATCTCAACAAAAAAGCCTACAGTATTGGCTTTGAGAAAGTAAAAGAGGCTTTGGCCCAGCAATAAGGTTTTGTATTTTTCTTGCAAGCTTGGTATCCTTCGACCCGGTATTTTAACCGGGTCTTTTTTTACTTACCCTCTAAATTTCGAAAGGTTCAATATGAAACGCATCTTTTGGTTATTTTTGGTTTGTTTAATCGCGGTGCCGGCCGTGGCCGAAGAGCTGAAAACCGATAAAGAAAAAATCAGCTATGCCATCGGCATGAGTATCGGCAGTGATATGCAACGCCAGGAACTGGATCTCGACGTTAAATTGCTGGCAGATGGACTAAGCGCGGCCTACGCTGATCAAGAAACTCTCCTCAGTCAGGAAGACATGGTTAAAACATTGGTGGCCTTCCAGCAGAAAAAACAGGCGGAACTCCAGGCCAAAGCAGCAGAAATCGGCGACAAAAACAAGGCCGCCGGGCAAAAATTCATGGGCGAGAATGCCACGAAAGAAGGGGTTAAAACCACCGCCAGTGGCTTGCAATATGAAGTTCTGACCGAAGGGCAGGGCGCCACTCCGACAGCGGATGACAAGGTTACGGTTAATTACCGCGGGACACTGGTCGATGGCACCGAATTCGACAGTTCCTACAAGCGTGGTGAGCCGGTCAGCTTTCCGGTCAATGGCGTTATTGCTGGGTGGACTGAGGCTCTTCAGTTAATGAAAGAAGGCGATAAATTCCGTCTGGTTATCCCAGAAAATCTTGCTTACGGAGAACGCGGTGCCGGACAACTCATTGGTCCCGGCAGCACGCTGGTTTTTGAGGTTGAGCTGATCAAGGTTGAAAAAAAGAAATAAGGTAAAAATCCCCCCCCCTCGCAGCCACGCTTTGGGGGGGATTTTTTTATTTTCTGCCATAGGTGCCGGATGAATTGCTGCTTGCGCTTATTTTTCTTCAATGATTTCTGCTGTAAAAACATATAAGCGTGCGTCTGCCGACTGCCAGGCGTCGTCTGGCAATCCCGCCTTTCTACAGGTTTGCTCAAGAAATGTTTGACGATCCCAGCCCTGTTCGGTAGCGACCTGCGGAAGTAAAACGCCACGTCTGCCGTTGTGTTCGAGGTAAATTCCGTGCTTCCCGACTTCGATAAGGTGTGGATCGGAAATTTTCTGCAAGGGTGAAAGAACCGATATATCCAAGGTGTATTTGCCCAGATCCGCCGCCGTCATGGGCCGAAAGCGCGGATCTTCCGTGGCGGCGGCGACGGCCATGCGGGTGACTTCAAGATACAGCGGTTGACTGCTGACGAAATTTCCAAGGCAACCACGCAGCTGCCCGTTAATTTTAATGGTCACAAAACAACCGGCCTGCTGTGTCAGTTGCGGATCGTCTTCACCCTGCGCGATAAAATCTGTTTGTCGCAGGCAGTTATCGATGGCCTGACGCGCAAGTTTCAATAATTTTAGCTGATTGTCATGTTTCATGGTTTCCTCCAGTTGTTGTCCGCCGCATTTTTACCGATAATGGGTCGTCAACACCTAAATTATCAAACAAGACCTCTTCTCACCCAGAAAATTCAGGTAAAAAATGAAATCGATCCTTCTGGATTCTGATGAACCCATTTTATGGCAGGGTCGGCCTGCGCCACGCTGCTATACCTTCCGCTTATGGAAACAGGCGCTGGCGGGCGGGTTGCTTTTTCTGCTGAGTAGTTTCTGGTTATTGCTGGCCATTGAACTGGTGGGGGAGGGCTATTCTCGCTGGCTGCTGTTGCTGCCGCTACCGATTATGCTGGGCAGTTTTGTTTTTGGTCCCGGCCAAATTATGCTCGCACGTTGGCGTTGGCCAAAGACATATTACTCTTTATCCAGGGATCAGCTGCTTGTCGTTGGCACCCAGGTTTTGGACGTCGGAGAAATTCGTCGCGTCAAAATTAAAACTTATGGCGAGCGGCTTGCCAGTTTGCGCTTTTCTGCCGGGGAAAATGATTTTTTGGTACTTTACTGCATTGAGGAGCCCTTGGGATTATTGAATATTTTGCACGAACTTAACCCTGAGATTGAGGTCGTTTGACGTTTTTCGCCTATGGGGAGTAGAATGCGCCTCCCTTCTCCTTATGCCCTAGAGTTTAATGGAATGAGTAAATATTTTTATCTGGAAACCTTCGGCTGTCAGATGAATGTGGTCGATTCGGAACGCATCGTTGGTTTACTCAACCAGATTGATTACCATCCGGTTGATAATGCCGAGCAGGCTGATCTGGTGTTATTAAATACCTGCAGTGTGCGCGACAAGGCCGAACGCAAAGTTTATGGGCATCTAGGGCGTTTCAAGCCCATCAAAGATCGTCGCCCCGAGTTGATTATTGGCGTTGGCGGTTGTGTCGCCGAACAGGAAGGGGACAAGATGCTTGCGGAAGTCCCCTATCTGGATCTGGTCTTCGGCACCCATAATGTGCACCGTTTGCCCGAATTGGTGCAACAGGCGGAAAGCGGCCAGCGCCGACAGAGTATCACCGGTTTTCTCGATCGCGAAACCCGCCTCAATCTCTTTCCCCAACGCAGTCAGTCCGACAGCATCACCCGCTTCGTTACCGTGATGCAGGGTTGTGATAACTTTTGTTCCTACTGCATTGTGCCCCATGTCCGCGGGCGCGAAATCAGTCGTCCCAGTGACGAAATTCTCAAAGAAGTCACTGCGCTGGTGGCACAAGGTGTCCGCGAGATCACCCTGTTGGGCCAGAATGTCAATTCTTATGGCAACAAAGACGGTGCTGAGTTGAGCTTTGCCGAACTGGTAAAGTCTGTGGCGCGGATTGAGGGCCTTGAGCGCCTGCGTTTTACCACCAGCCATCCACGAGATATTTCCGACGAGCTGATCGACTGCTTCGCGACTGTCGATAAGTTGTGTCACCATTTGCATCTGCCGGTGCAGAGTGGCTCGAACCGCATTCTCCATTTAATGAATCGTGGCTATACCCGTGAAGAGTATTTAGGTTGCGTCGCCAAGCTGAAACAGATCTGTCCCGATATTCGGCTGACGACCGACATTATTGTTGGCTTTCCCGGTGAAAACGAAACCGATTTTGACCAGACCCTGGATCTGGTCGCCAAAGTCGACTATGCCGACGCCTTTACCTTTCTCTATTCAAAGCGTACGGGAACCGCAGCGGCTGAATTGGAAGATGAAACTTCAGCGAGAGTGAAACAACAACGCTTTGATCGATTGCTTAAATTGCAGCAAGAGAACAGCAAGCGCATCTGGGAAAGTGATCTGGGTCTGAGCTTGCCGATCTTGGTCGAAGGCTCGAGCCGTCAGGGAGAAGGGCAATTGTTCGGTCGCAGCGGTTGGAACCGAATCGTCAATTTCAATGGCCCAACCAGTCTCATCGGCCAGGTCGTCCCAGTGCGAATTGTTAAAATCCTGCGCAACTCCCATGTCGGCGAGTTATCTTACCCCCCTGAAGGAGAAAAATGATGATAGATCTGCATACCCATACCTTTGCCAGCGATGGCGAACTCGGGCCGGCTGAACTGGTGCGGCGGGCGGCCGTTGCCGGCTATCGGGCGCTGGCGATTACGGATCATGCCGATCAAAGTAATGTGGTCAGCCAGTTGCGCCAGCTGCGGCCGGTGGTTGAAGAGTTGGGCGATGCCAATGGCTTGTGTCTGCTTGCCGGAGTTGAGCTCACCCATGTTCCACCACGTCAGATAGCCGCCGTCGTGGCCCTGGCTCGTGCAAATCGAGCGCAACTGGTGCTGGTGCATGGTGAAACCATTGTTGAACCGGTGATTGCAGGTACCAATCGGGCGGCGATTGAAGCCGGAGTTGATATCCTGGCCCATCCCGGCCTGATCAGTGCCGAAGATGTACAGCTGGCAGCCGAAAAAGGCGTTTTTCTCGAAATCACCACCCGCAAGGGCCATTCCCTGACCAATGGTCATGTTGCTAAAATGGCAGAAAAATACGGGGCCAAGCTGGTGGTTAATAATGATGCCCACGCGCCAGGTGATCTGGTTTCCCTTGAAATGGCGCGTAAAATTGCACGTGGCGCCGGATTGACGGAAGCCCAATTTGAAGCGGCTTGCCAGAATTCCTTTGCCCTCGTCGAACGGAGCAGAAATGCTGACAAATAATGAATTTGATCTGCTGAAAAGTCTGGTCGAAGCTCCCAGCCCCTCAGGTTTTGAAACCCCGGCGCAACAGGTTGTGCGCAATTATCTGCAACCCCTGGCCGATGAACTGCGCACCGATGTTATGGGGAACCTGATCGCCGTTCTCAAAGGGCAGGGCGGCCCCCGGCTGATGCTCGCCGGTCATTGCGATGAAATCGGTTTCATGGTGCTTTACATCAACGATGAAGGTTTTATTTATTTTGGAGCCATTGGCGGCGTCGACCCCCATTTGTCCGCCGGACAGCGTGTCAATATCCATACGAAAAACGGCCCGGTTTCAGGCATCATCGGCAAAAAGGCCATTCACCTGATTGAAACCAAAGATCGCGATACGGTGATCAAACTTAAAGATCAATATATTGACATTGGCTGCAACAGCCGTGAGGAGGTGGAAAACCTGATCCGTATCGGCGACCCCATCACCTTTGCCGTGGGGTTGCAGCGTTTACAAAATGGTCGTCTCACCTCGCGGGCACTAGACGACAAGATGGGTGCTTTCATCGTTAGTCAGGTTTTCGCCCACACCAAAGCTCAGGCCCCAATCGCGGCGGAACTGGTGGGTGTCAGTACGGTTCAGGAAGAAGTGGGTTTGCGTGGTGGAACCACCAGCGCTTACGGCGTTGATCCCGATGTGGCAATTGTGGTTGAAGTCACCCATGCCACTGACACACCTGACGTCGACGCCAAAGGGATTGGCCGGGTCGCCTTAGGCAAGGGGCCGGTCTTGTCCCGTGGCGCAAATATCAATCCGGCGCTGTTTGAGTTGATCATTGAAACGGCGAAACAAAAGCAAATACCCGTTCAAATTATTGGCGCCCCCCGCGCCACGGGTACCGATGCCAATGTTTTGCAACTTTCGCGCGGCGGAGTAGCCACTGCACTCCTCGGAATCCCCCTGCGTTATATGCATACCCCGGTTGAAGTCCTCGACGAAGCCGACCTGCAAGCCGCCATTGCCCTTTTAAGCGCCGTTGTGCCGCGCATAAAAGCCGACCTGAGTTTTGTGCCGG
>Ga0210028_1000325_pt1 | contig 41939 bp, 48 predicted proteins | sample CryGeymeta201513_FD_185468 | JGI IMG/M metagenome (GOLD analysis project Ga0210028, IMG submission 185468) | Groundwater microbial communities from Crystal Geyser aquifers in Utah, USA - Crystal Geyser metaG 2015-13 (SPAdes) (version 2) | ecosystem: Environmental > Aquatic > Deep subsurface >...
GGCGTAGGCAGTGTAAGCCCCCTTAACGATTCCGTGAGTGTGAGACCTTCCCAAGAAACCACTTATACCCTTACTTGCAGCACTATTGATAAAACTTCTAATTATCAAGCTTCTGTGAAGATTGGGGCGCAATAGGCGCGTTACTTGAATTAAGGTTTTAAGGTATAATTACCTTATTATCCTGAGAGGGGGTAAGTATGAATACAGAATATACTGCGATAGTAAAGCAAGAGGGTGATTGGTGGATTGGCTGGATAGAAGAAATTCCGGGTGTAAACTGTCAGGAGCGTGCGCGTGAGGACTTAATGGAATGTCTTCGAACCACTTTGAAAGAGGCTCTTGAATTCAACCGCCAAGATGCTCTCTCTGCAGTAGGAACAGGATATGTGGAAGAAAAAATTGCAGTATGAAACGCAATGATCTGCTAAAGCATTTACGGTCCCAAGGCTGTGAATTTGTAAGAGAAGGCGGACGTCATTCATGGTGGTGGAATCCAAGTCAAAATAAACGCTCATCCGTGCCAAGACATACAGAAATCAACGATAACCTCGCGAGAAAGATATGCAAAGACCTCGGGATAAAATCAACAAAGTAAGCAGTAAATATTTCAAACAAAATAGGGTCAGCGCCCATTTTATTGATTTTAATTAAAGGAAATGTATAGGCCGTTGAATGCGAAAACGATAAATGAATACAGGTAAAAGGAAGGGGGCGCAGGCATGAGAAAATTTTTAATCATTATTGTTATTTTATTTATCGCCCCCTATTCTCTTGCAGAAGAAAAGAGATACAATGTCCCAATTCTTGATTCCCCTGTTTTAGGCCCTGCCAATGCTCCTGTAACAATAATTGAATTCCTTGATTATCAGTGACCGCACTGCGCTGCGGCCGGTCCGGTCGTTGAAAAACTGATGAAGGAATATAAAGATAAAATCAGACTGATTGTAAAACATTACCCCTACAAATACAGGGACTTCTCACATATCGCAGCAGAGGCTGCGCTGGCTGCCAATGAGCAGGGCAGGTTCTGGGAGATGCACCATCTCATGCTTAAAAAATCTCCACAGCTTGACAGAGGAAGCCTCATGAAATATGCAAAAGAAATAAACCTAAATATAAAAATCTTCACGGAGTCGCTTGACAAGATGAAACACTCCGGAATAATAGAGCGGGATAAGAAACTTGCGATTGAAATGGATTTATACAACACACCAACACTTTTTATTAACGGAAGAAAGGTGATAGGGAACAGGACTTACGAATATTTAAAGAAGATTATAGAGGAGGAATTGAAAAATGTTAAGAAATAAAGCTATCAGCTATCAGCAGCCGGCTGTCAGCATGTCATTGCGAGGAGTTCCGAAAGTTTTCGGAACGACGCGGCAATCTCAACAATTTGTCATTCCTGCAAAAGCAGGAATCCAATCATTATTCGTGAGAAAACAAAAAACGGCACAAAACTTCTGGATTCCCACTTCCGTGAGAACAACAAAAACCCATAGATTGCTTCGCTTTCAGCTCGCGATGACGATATTGATAGCAATACTTTTTTTATTTACAAATTTTACTTTTGCAGGCCAACTTGAACCCTTCAAGTCAGTCCCTGTGGCTAAAAATAATCCGCAGACTCCTGAGAAGATAGAACTCGGCAAAAAACTTTTCTTTGACAGAAGGCTTTCAGGCGACGGCACAATGAGCTGCGCAACATGCCACAACCCTGAACAGGCATTTACAGACGGGCTTGATATAGCGTTGAGCTATCCGACAACAAAGAACTGGAGGAACTCTCCCACTCTGATAAACGTCGTTTTCCAGAAATACCTTTTCTATGACGGAAGGGCTAAATCGCTTGAAGAGCAGGCTCTCTTTCCATTGATGTCTGCATTTGAGATGAACCAGAATCTTGACTTTGTTGAGGAGGAAATAAGAGTAGTTCCTGAATATGTTGAGGCGTTCAAAAAGGTTTTCGGAGGCGACGTGACCAGGGAAAGGCTTGCCATGGCTATTGCAGCATTTGAAAGGACTTTAATCTCTGTTAATTCACCACTTGATACGCATCTTAAAGGCGATAAAAAAGCCTTATCGCAGGATACAAAAAAGGGGCTTGAGATATTTAAAGGCAAGGGGAAATGCGCTGACTGCCACTATGGAGTAAGTTTATCCGATGATAAATTCTACGCGCTTAACGTGCCTGAAAACCCTGCGCTTCTGAATGACCCAAGGGTTACTGCAACAATGAGATTTGTGGCAAAGGTCTATCACTATAAAGACTATAAAAACCTCAAGGAAGACCCCGGCAGATACCTGATTACAAAAAATAAAAAAGACTGGAAGGCATTCAGAACACCAACATTAAGAGACATCTCAAAGACAGGCCCGTACATGCATAACGGAGTATTCAACACGCTTGACGAGGTCATAGATTTTTTTAACAGGGGCGGGGGCAAAGGGAATAAAGTTCTTAAACCGCTTGGATTAACGAATAATGAAAAAAAATATCTGAAGACATTTCTTGTTGAAGCGCTGACAGGAGAGGATATAGTTATAAAATATCCGCAAGTGCCCTAAAACAGCCTTGCCTGCCCTTTTTGTTTTTTCCTCTCAACTTCCTCAAATATCTTTACCTTGCCGTACTCGCCGTCAAAACCGGGCGCTATGCTTACCTTTCCTTTTCTCATCCGTGATATTGCCTCTGCAAGCTGGGGAGAGTCTGCGCTTTCAATCTCCTCTGTTTTACAGTCCATTAGTATCTTAAATTCATTGCCGAGATTTTCAAGCAGTTTAAAATATTTATTTTCAACAGCCTTGCTGTTAACACCCACCTTCACTGTTTCGGAAATAATCTCGGCAAGCGGGATAACGGAATAAAAGACAGGGGCCTTTTCAGGTTTGAATCCATCTTTTCTGTCAGCAAGTTTCTCTATCCTGTGCATAACTCCGATTGTCACTTTCTTGCCGCATACAGGGCATAAATAATTATTCCTAATCGTCTCTTCCGGCGAAAGGGTTACGCCGCACATCCTGTGTCCGTCATAATGATATTTCCCCTCTTCGGGAAAAAATTCTATCGTGCCTATAAAACCCCTTTTCTTTTTCACTGCGTTTGTGATTGCCGTATATGAGACGTCTGTATCCAGAATATTAGCCTCTCTTCCTATCTTCCGGGGTGAATGCGCATCAGAGTTTGATATTAATGTAAGCCTGTCAAGAGACGAAAGCCTCCAGTTCATCTGAGGGTCGGAGGAAAGCCCTGTCTCTATCGCATAAACATGCGGCGTTAATTCTTCAAAACACTCCTCAAGAGAATCAAAACCCGAAGCTGCGCCAAAAACTGAAAAATGAGGCGTCCACGCATGCGCCGGGATAAGCATTGCATCTTCCGACGTCTCAAGGACAATGCTCAGAAGTTCCTTTGCATCAAGTCCGAGAATAGGCCTTCCGTCCACCGATAAATTGCCTATCTTTGAGAGCCTTGAATTAATTTTTCCCGCTGTATTGAAGTCTGGGGCTAAAACAATATTGTGGATTTTTCTCATTCTTCCGTTTTTACTGTAAATGCAGCTTATCTCTGCTGTAAGCATGAAATACATCTCAGACGAGCAGGATGCCGGGACGTCATTAAGCCGACGCTTCTTTTCCAACCTGAACAAACCGTTTCCGCAGTTGCCCAGTTTTTCCTTAATCTCAGCCAGCCACTGCGGATGCGTAAAGTCACCTGTCCCAAGAACCGTTATGCCCTTTAGCTGTGACCATTTCCAGAGATTTTCCGGAGTCATATCCCTGCTCGTTGCGCGGGAATATCTTGAATGCATATGAAGGTCTGCGATAAATCTCATTTTTAATAAATGGTAGGCCCGGGCGGTCTCGAACCGCCGACCTCTTCCGTGTCAAGGAAGCGCTCTCCCCCTGAGCTACGAGCCTGAGATACAATTAAAACATAAAAACGGCTTATGTTTCAAATTTAAAACAGCCTTACCTCTACAACCTCGCCCTGCTCCACTCCAAGTTTCCTGAGCGGAATAACAACAATCCCGTCCGCCTTAACAAGAGTAGTTATAAGTCCGGACTTTCCCATAATAGGATTTGCCCAGATTTCATCGTCCTTTTGTTCAAGTGCAACCCTTATGTGGTCTTCCCTTCCTGAACTTGATGCAATATTCTTTGCCATTTTTGCCGCTACAACAAGTTTTCTGCCTCTGAATCTGTTTTTAGAAATGCCTGTGAGTTTTTTCAGGACTGGTTCAATGAACTGTTCAAAACACACTGTAATAGCAGCAGGATGCCCGGGAAGTCCGAATACAGGCGTGTTGTTTATTATGCCTCCTATCAGAGGTTTGCCGGGTTTAATTGATACGCCGTGGAATAAAACTCCGGGGCTTCCGACATCATTTATAATCTTTGCAGTCATATCTTTTGTTCCGACAGAACTCCCGCCTGTTATAAGCGCCATAGCGGAATCTTTGAGAGACTCTTCAACCACCTTTTTTATAACACTGTATTCGTCCTTGAATATGCCGCGTTTTACAGGTTCGCCTCCTGCTTCTGATATAAGCCCTGCCAGATTAAATGAATTTATATCCCTCACCTGTCCGGGCTTAACATCGTTGTTTGCAGGAACAATCTCATTCCCTGTTGATATTATGGAAACCTTCGGTTTTTCATAGACATAAACGTCCGTTATTCCGAGCCCTGCAAGCGCGCCTGTATCCTGAGGCCTGAGCCTGTGACCTTTCTTTAATACCAGGGCGCTTTTTTTTATATCCTCCCCTGCCTGTATCACATTTTCGCCGGGCGCTGCTGGTTTCACAACCTCTATCATCTTTTCATCTATCGTCTGTGCGTGCTCTATCATGACAACTGCATCTGCGCCGATAGGAAGCATCCCGCCTGTTGCTATCTTTCCTGCCATTCCTTTTTTAAGCTCAAAATCAGGCATTGCGCCCATTAACACTTCACCAGCGATGTTAAGATATGCGGGAAGACCGTCCGAAGCGCCAAATGTATCAGAAGAATTAACTGCAAAGCCGTCAACTGTTGACCGCGCAAACTGGGGAAGGTTTTCAGGCGAGTATATATCCCGTGACAAAATCCTTCCGCATGAATGCTCTATATTCAGTTTTATCTCGGGAGGAAACACCTCAGAAAGATTTTTAAGTATAAACTCCAGCGCCTTTTCAACTGTAATAACTTCTTCTCTGCCAAGCATGTCTCGCATACGCCCTTCTTTTCAGCCTAAGATTATTTGTTAAAAGCCGGTTCAGATTAGATAATTTTTGAAATGCTTTTTATGTATATGGCTGCCAAGCGGATTCTTCTTCAAGACTGCCGAATCTGCGCCATTCTGAAGAAGGTCAACCATTCTGTCCAATGATTTTTCCTGAAGTCTCTTTATATTGTCTTTCTTATAACCGGGAGCAATTAGAATATTCCTGTCAATAAAACTGCTGAATCTCTTCTGATGAAGCCCTGAAATTAACACCACACTTTTAAGAATCCGCTTATTCGTTTTAAAGGAAAATATAGCGGTCTCCAGAGATGCCTCAAGAAAAGTATCATTCCTTAGCTGAACTTTTTTATCTATTGCAACTGCCTGAAACCAGTATTTTTTGTCAACAATGCTGTCTGCCTTAAGTTCAAGGAATGTATGCCCGACATTTTTTTTCCCTGCCGTCAGCATCTCATGCGCAACAGTATCAGCGGCAAGATGGCTCATGTAGCCATAAACAAACGCCTTCTGCTGCTGCGTCCTGGCAGCCTCAAAAAGACCCAGCGCCACATCCCAATTGTGCGAACTCTTCTTATCAGGCAGATACTTCTTGCCGACAATAATATCCGCCATCAGGTTGCCGTAAAGGAAATCGCTTTTGTATTTTTTCATCAGCGCATAGATTCCCGCAGGAAGAAGCGAACCGAGGTAATAGAGCTCGCTGCCCAGATAGATATGTGTCAGAGGCCCCCACGCAAAGGCGGCTGAAGGCACAGCCATAAATGAGATTACTAATAAAAATTTAAACATTATTTTATTCGGCCCTAATGCTAAACTGCTGATTCCATAGTTGTTTATTTTAACAAATCGCATGAAGAAATTACCATTCATTTTTCTTTATTTAAGCGAAAGGCAAGCCCTATTATTTGACTTTTTCATTTGACAGCAATTAATCCGCGTGATATATTTGAAACAGAAAAAAAATTAAGGAGGTGAAGAAAATGGCATGTAAACCGGGACATAAAGCAAAAACCAAATGCGCTGCAAAAAAGAAAACAGCGAAGAAAACAACTGTTAAGAAAACAACTGCAAAGAAAAAAACAGCAAAAAAGAAAAAGAAATAACGGAGCATTTTTATCGGAAAAGGCGAGGGCTTATATTACTGATTCGCAGGCTGTGGATTTTCTTCCCGGCCTGCCGAGTCAGGCGGATTTTCTTCTTTATTTTCATTCCCCCAAACTTCTTCGTATTCAGGCACAACAATGCCCCTCTTTATCATTATGCTGTAAATCAGATTTGAGCGGTTCACTACATATTTTGAACCGCTGAGAGGATTATACCTTCTCGGATTCGGGAGCACAGATGCGAGTCTGGCAGATTCTTCAGGAGTAAGGGAAGAGGCAGACTTACCGTAATAATGCCGCGCGGCAGCCTCTATGCCGAATATCCCCGCATCTCCCCACTCTGCTGCATTGAGGTATAATTCAAGAATTCTTTTCTTGCTAAGTATCTTTTCCATCCTCCATGTGACAATTGCCTCTTTTATTTTCCTAACAGGATTTTTTGACGGCGAGAGATAAAGATTTTTTGCAAGCTGCTGTGATATAGTGCTTCCTCCGAGCTTGAATTTCTTTGCCTTGATATCTTTCTCTATTGCCTTCTGCATCGCCTCATAATCAAAACCCTCGTGGCTCCAGAACTTGTCATCTTCGGCAATAAGCACAGCCTTAATGAGATATGGAGATACCTGCGAGATAGGAACCCACCTTTGCTGAACCTTGTATTTTTTGCCCTGCCTTTTCCATTCCCTTTCCCTGTATTCCATAAAAGCAGTTTTCCTGGGATTGTGTCTTTTGAGGCTTTCAATATCAGGGAAACTGAAATAGAGATAGGCAGAAATACCGGAGATTATGAAAACAACAAGAATCCAGCATATTTTTTTAAACGAACTCTTTTTTCTTTTTCTTCTTCTCATAGCAGATAGTATTTTAGCATCTGATTGAAAAATAAGTATTGAGAGGCTTGTATTTAAAGGAATCTTTTCATTGCAAATTATCAGGTTTTTAAATATAATTTATTCTAATACCTTATTTAAAGGTAAGTCGTCTATTAATTGTTGTGCATAAGATAAATGATGATTGAATTATCAACATATCTATGGACAGTTGGCATTCTCATCACCATTATTGGTCTTTTTTTGGCTCATTATCTCCGCCAACCTCGCAGCAAATCTATCACTTCTGTGTTGAAGAAACAAAATGACATATTGATTACAAAAGATTCTGAATCTCAAGCGATAATTCTTAATCTTAAAGATAAAAGTAACGAGCAACAAGAACAGATTGCCAAACAAAGTAGCCAACTTAGTATCTTTTCCAAATACACGTTCGATAGAAGCATGGGTTATCTCAAATCCAGAACCGAAAGCAAACCTTACTGCACTGCATGTATTCTTCAATTTAAAGAGATAGAACTGCACACAAATAGAAATCCTTTTCAGTGTCCAAAATGCGGGGCGGAATTTATTAAAAAATGAAGAAACAAATATGCACAACAAGGCACTCAAGGCGACAGGGAATAAACGCTTTTTGTTTTCGTTCATTCGCCTGTCCCCCTGCGCCTTAGTTTCAGCGTTATGTGAAAAATTAGTGAAAAAATTAATTGACATTGGAATGAGAGGAGGTTACAGCAATGTTTGACTTCTTAAAATCAAAAGATATTCTCAAAAAAGAGACTGAGGTTCACAAAGTTGGAGAAGAACTGTTCAAGCAAATTTCGGCCGCAAGAGATATTCTTAATAATGACAATTTTAATGAGAGAATTAATAGCATGTTCTCTGCTGGTTATATGTTAGGCTTTATTACTCCAAAGTTAACTTATTTATTTGAAGATAAAAAATTGAAAAGAAAATATCTTGAAAGAATTCTTTCAGGTATATTCCCATCTTCAGGCGTTAAATTTTTCGATGCCAAACTTGAAGCCCACAAGTTAGGCAAATCTCTTATTGAAAATCAAAATAGCAACCTAAAGCCTGAACACTTAAATAAAGTCGCAGAAGACATCAAAAATTATGAACTCGGATTCGATTCTGGGAAGAATGAAATTTTTGCATGGGAAGCGGATGCCAATTATACCCCCCATCTGCTTTTGGATTATTTAAATACTAAAGTCAGTCAATTGCCTATATGATAACACTTATAATATTTATCGTTTTTTCACTCCTCTATGTTGTCATAGGTGTAAAGGTAAAACAATGGGAAGTTATCACAATACTCGGCTTTCGGACTGAAACGCCAGAAGGCTACTTGAGAAACCCTAAAGTGTATAATTTAACAAGAACATTTTGCTTTCTTGTCGCTGTAATAGCTGTTATTTTTTCTCCATACAGATATTCGGCTACAATAGGTTTTCCAATACTTGGGTTATTGTGGTATTGGGTATATCACAGAGGAACAGACCGTGGGATAAAGGAATATCGCAGAGCAATGAAAGAAACTTGTGAATATTATCAAGCAAATCCCACAGAGGACGGCGGGGATTTTTATGAGTATGCAAAGCAGTCATTTGAACTTACGGATAATCAAATTTATGAAATGTATAAGGAAAATCTGAAGCTTTATACTATGCTTTGAAAATAAATATTTGCCGCATAACAAAAAAATCCAATCAATAAAATTGCATCTTGGAGTGATAAAGTTTCAGCTTTGAGCTTACAAATTCAGCAGCCCCATTCCTTTTCCAAGATGGTAAGCATTTTTTATTGCATCGTCTATAAATTCCTTTGTCCTCCTCACTGACTCAAGCGTTGAATGACCGGTTGCAAGCAAAGCAGTGACAGCCGCTGAAAAGGCGCATCCTGTGCCGTGATATTCCCCTTCCCTCTTTGCAGACTCCATCCTGAAAAAACTGAATCCGTCATAGTATAAATCAAGCGCCTCTCCTTCCAGATGCCCTCCTGTTATCACCACATTCTCAGGCCCCATTTTTCTTAGTTCCTTTGCAGCTTCTTCCATCTGAGTTACATTTTTTATTGATATGCCTGTCAGAACTGATGCCTCATAGATGTTCGGGGTTATCACCTTTGTTAATTGGGGACACATCCCATATTTCTTGACATTAATATAACTACCCTGTAGAATTACTGCATGCCGAGAATAGCAAGAGCCGTAGCGGTAGGATTCCCTCATCACATAGTCCAAAGGGGGAATAATAAGGAGAAAGTCTTTTTCGATAAAAAAGACAGAGAAAAGTATCTATTTTTTCTTAAAAAATATTCTGAGAGATGGAAATCCCCTGTCCTTGCCTATTGCCTTATGAGCAACCATGTGCATATACTGGCAAAGCCGGGTAAGGAGGAATCGCTTTATAAGATGATGCAGGGGGTCACGTTATGTTACACACAATATGCAAACAAGAAACATCAAAGAAGCGGGAGGTTATGGGAGAACAGGTATCACTCATGCATAGTAGATAAAGACAGATATTTATGGGCGGTAGCGAGATATATAGAACAGAATCCTGTAAGGGCAAAGATAGTGGAGAAAGCCGAAGATTATCCATACTCAAGTGCGAAGGCTCATTTACAGGGAATCAAAGATGAAGTGTTAGGGGAGGAGCTTTTTGAGGAAAGCCAGAGGAAGGATTACACGAGACTAATCCATGCAAAGCCAAAAGAAGACGAGATAAATGAGATAAGATATTACACGAGGACAGGGAGGCCGTTAGGGGAGCAGAAGTTTGTGAACCTAATGGAAAGGAAACTTCGGAGGCAATTTTCGCTAAAGCCTCGGGGCAGACCGAGAAAAATTGAAAAGGATAATTAAATTGGTATGTGTCCCTATTAAAATAGTTCAGGGAAAAATATTTCATATATTAAGGAGTGATATATGGACAGCAAACCAACGGCATTAATCGTGGAGGACAGTGAAGCGTTCGCAATGTATTTTTCGCTGGTTTTAAACAGGCTCGGCTTGAATGTTGTGCCTACCAAAGACGGGCTTGAAGCCCTTACGCTTTTAAGGGTGATACGCCCCGATATTGTTATTATTGATGCCGCTGTCAAGGAGAGAGACGGGATTAAGGCTTCAACTCTTGTTTCCGCCGTAGAGCATATATCAAACGTCCCGGTAATCATAACCTACAAAGAAGAAAACAAGAAGGCATTTGAAGACTGCGTGAATCACGACCATTTCGGGTGTCTTTTAAAACCGGTCAACATACTTGAGTTCCACAGGATGGTACAGCAATGTGTAACATTCGCAAGAAACACTAAACGGAGAGCCATAAGAACCGTATGCAATAAAAAGATTTCCGTAAAATACAAAAAAACATCGCACGATTATTATGCTACAAGCCTGTCGGGAGGAGGCGTTTTCGTGAGGAGCATTGAGCCCCTGCCTGTAGGCACGGAAGTGGAAGTCTCTATAGAAATGAAAGAAGGCAAATGCGTTAACCTCGCAGGCACTGTGATATATCAGAAAGATGTTTATACCAATGCGTTTAAATTCGCGTCAGGCATGGCGATAGAATTTAAAGATTTAACTGCTAAAACTTCTGAACTTCTCAAAGAGTACATATTAAATCTTCTGGTGGGTGATATCATGGAAGAACAGAAGAACATTTTTAAGCTTAAATAAGGGAATAAAGATTTAGTTACAAATTCAGCAGCCCCATTCCTTTTCCGAGATGGTAAGCATTTTTTATTGCATTGTCTATAAATTCCTTTGCCTTCTTTACTGATTCAAGAGTTGTGCGTCCGAGGGCAAGGGATGCGGCGATTGCCGCTGAAAAGGCGCATCCTGTGCCGTGGTATTCCCCTTCCCTCTTTACAGAGCCCATCTTGAAAAAACTGAATCCGTCGTAGTATAAATCAAGCGCCTCTCCTTCCAAATGCCCCCCTGTTATCACCACATTCTCAGTCCCCATCTTTTTCAATCCCCGCGCGGCTTTTTCCATGTCAGTTACATTTTCTATTGATATGCCTGTCAGCGCTGATGCCTCATAGATATTCGGGGTTATCACCTTCGCCAATGGGAAAAGCTGTTCTCTTATTGCATCCAGTGTTCCGTCTTCAATAAGACTGACCCCTGATGATGATACGGTAACAGGGTCTATCACAAGGTTTTTAAGTGAATATCTTCTTGTAGTTTCAGCTATTACAGCTGCCATCTGTCTGCTATAAAGCATGCCTGTCTTAACCGCATCAGGCTTTATATCCTTTAAAAGAATGTCCAACTGTTCTGCAAAGAAATTCCTATCAACTTGAAGGATAGAGGTTACACCTTCTGTGTTTTGCACTGTCAGCGCTGAAACGGCCGAAAGCCCGTGAACCCGGAATGCCCTGAATACTTTCAGGTCAGCCTGAAGTCCCGCCCCGCCTGTAGGGTCAGAACCTGCTATAGTGAGCGCAGATTTCATTTTTAAGTATTATACCTCTGCCTGAAATAGATTAACAAGGCGCAAACTAATGAACATCTATCCTTAAAACGCACATGGGCGGCTATACGCAATCAGCGTAAAAAATCTTATATATTTATAAAAATTAAAAATCACAAAACGACTTTTATTTTATGTTATGATAACTTTCCCTCCAGCTTGCTGGACTTACTTAATAGCAAAGCTTTTAATAAATTAAGGAGGTTTTTAAGGTAAGGTAATGATAATAATAGGGGAAAAATTAAGCATCATAGCCAAGAGGGTCAGAGAGGCAATGATGAAAAAAGATAAGTCTCCTATACAGGAGATTGCAACCCGGCAGTGGAAGGAAGGCTCCGGCATAATTGACGCCAATATCGGCCCTGCAGAAGACGGCGGAGAGGATTTGATGCAATGGATGGTCACAACAATTCAGGAAGTTGTTCCTTTACCGATATGCCTTGACACAACAAATGCAAAGGCAATAGAGGCAGGATTAAAAGTCCATAATAATCAGTGGGGCAGAGCCTTAATCAATTCAACATCCAATGACCCTGAGAGATTTCCCATTCTTGAACTCGGGGCAAAATATAACGCTCAAGTTATAGGGCTTACAGTAGGAAAAGGCGGGCTTCCGGCAGATGCGGAAGAGCGCGCCGGGATAGCAGCAGAGATAATGGCGAGGGCTATGGAATATGGCGTTCCTCTTGAAGACATCTACCTGGACCCCTTGGTTTTACAAATTGCGACATCTCAGGACCATGCAAGACATGTGATAAATGCGATTAAGATATTCCAGGAAATTAACGACCCGCCGATGAAGACCGTGGTCGGCCTTAGCAATATTTCCAACGGTTGTCCGAAGCATATAAGGCCGATATTGAATAAGCACTATTTTATAATGCTAATGAATGCCGGATTGACTGCCGCCATTGCGGATGCTCATGAGATGGCGGAAGCCGTGCAGGAGAAGAAGTTGATTGATGATGTTCTTGCGGGGAAGAAGATTGATGACGCTAAAAAAATGGCAGAGATAACAAAAACGATTGACGTCATTATGGGTAAAACCCTTTATGCACATTCGTATCTGGAAATGTGAAAAACAGGGCTTAGGGATTAGGGGTTAGGGATTGGTTTAAAAGCTAATCTCCAAACCCCAGCCCCCAATCCCTAATTAATGGAGGTTTAAGAATGGCTTTTACTGCTCCAAAAGAGACCTATTCAGGCAAAGTTTATAATCTAACCATAGGCGCCGGCGACAGGGCGGTAAGTTTCGGAGGGGAAAATGTCCTTCCTTTTCTATTTTTTGAAGGGGCAATCCCGAACAAACCTTTAGCTGCGTATGAAATACAGGATGTTCCCCCTGCAGACTGGCCTGAAAATGTTCGGAAACCCTTCAGCAGCGTTTCAGGCGATACTGTTGCATGGGCAAAGTTCTGTCAGGATACGCTAAAGGCAAAGGCTATAGCTTTAAGGCTTATCGGAACCCACCCTGACAGGGAAAACCGTTCAGCGGAAGACGCTGCAAAGACCGTTAAAGACGTGCTTTCTGCCATTAACATCCCCCTGATAATACTCGGAAGCAACCATGCGGAAAAAGACGCTCCGGTGCTGATAGCTGCCGCAGAGGCTGCAAAAGGTAAGAACTGCATAATAGGCAAGGCTCAGGAGGCTAACTATAAAACAATCGCAGCCGCTGCCATGGCAAATAACCACAAACTTATTGCAATGTCGGAACTGGACATAAACCTTTCAAAACAGTTGAACATTCTAATAACCCAGATGGGATTTGATAAAGAAAGATTAATCACAGACCCTATGTGCTCTGCGCTCGGGTACGGCCTTGAATACACATATTCTGTTATGGAAAGGATAAGGCTTGCCGCGCTCTCACAGAACGACGCAACCATGCAGACGCCAATACTTGCTGACGTCGGCATGTATGTATGGAAAATCAAAGAGACACATGCCCCTGAATCAGATATGCCCTTATGGGGCAATGCTGAAGAGAGAGGAATTGCATGGGAGGCAGCAACAGCCGCCGGGCTTCTTATTGCCGGCGCAGAACTATTAATTATGAGACATCCAAAGGCTGTTGAGGCGGTAGAAAAATTAATAGAAGAACTAATATAAATAATACGGGACTTGGGATTGGGGATTAGGGATTGGTGTTTTTTAGCTTATCCCTAAACCCTAAATACCAGCCCCTTTACCGGAGGTTTTAGATATGGCTTTATCAGGCATTGCAATATTCAAATTATTGCCAAAGACAAACTGCAAGAAGTGCGGGTATCCGACATGCCTGGCATTTGCAATGAAGCTTGCGCAGAGACAGGCAGCTCTTGATTTATGCCCTGATGTATCGGAAGAAACAAAAAAGATACTTGGAGAGGCTTCAGCGCCTCCGATACGGGCTATCACCTTTGGGTCCGGCGACAGGGCGGTAAAAATTGGCGAAGAGACAGTCCTTTTCAGACATGACAAGAAATTCGTAAACCCCTGCGCTCTCGCTGTTGAAATCAAAGACACTCTTTCAGAGGAAGATATAACAAAGAAGATAGAAGAAGTCCTTACATCGGAAATAGACAGGGTCGGGCAGAAACTCAGAATTGACGCAATAGCGCTTACAAACGCATCCGGCGATAAAGGAAAGTTTGAGTCAGCCGCAAAACTTATCGCTTCAAAGGCGCCAAACGTGCCAGTGATACTTTCAACAACAGATGCTGCATCCGCAGAAGCGGCTGTAAAACTCTTTCCCGGCAAGAGGCCCATTATCTACGGCGCAAACGCAGGCAACGCAGAGGCCATGGCAAATATTGCAAAGACAGAAAAGGCAATACTCGGAGTAGCTGCAAACGGTTTGGATGAACTCTCCACACTTACGGAAAAGATAAAAGCCCTCGGCGTTGAGGACCTGGTCATAGACTCAGGCGCAAAAAAGGCAAAAGATATCATTGAAAACAACACCCTTATAAGAAGGGCTGCCGTTAAGAAGAACTTCAAACCATTCGGCTACCCTGTAATTAACTTTGCTCAGAGGGACGACAGCCTTCATGAGGCATTGATTGCAGCGGTTGGGATTACAAAATATGCGGCAATCGTCGTTCTGAGCAGCATTGAGAAATGGAAAAACCTCGTGCTCTTCACACTAAGGCAGAATATATACACCGACCCCCAGGTGCCGATGCAGGTAGAACAGAAGATTTACAAAATCGGAGAACCGGCGTCGGAATCTCCTTTTTTGATTACTACAAACTTCTCCCTGACATACTTTATTGTCTCAGGCGAAATAGAAAACAGCAAGGTCCCGTGCAGACTCGCAGTCATGGACAGCGAAGGACTATCGGTATTAACTGCATGGGCGGCAGGAAAATTCACTGCTTCAAAGATAGCGGCCTTTATAAAAGACAGCGGCATTGAGAATGAGATTAAACACAAGGAACTGATTATCCCCGGCTATGTTGCGATATTAAGCGGTTCAATAGAAGAAAAACTTGAAGGCTGGAAGGTTACGGTAGGCCCCAGAGAGGCGAACGGACTGCCGGCATTTTTAAAGGCAAGAACAACATAATAGTGTCAGTGAATAGTGACAGTGTCAGTATTAGCATAAGAAACGATAGAAAAACTGACACAGAACACTGACACTAAAAACTAATACTGGAGGTAACAATGTCAAAGATTATAGCATCTGCTGCTATAAGGGGTACACATAAGTTGGTAAAGACCGCTGAAGAGATGTTAGAGAAGGCAATTACTGAGAAGGGGAAAGACTATGTTTTTGAATTTCCGGATACGGCGTTTTATCTTCCGATGATTTATGCAATGACTGCCTTCCCCGTAAAGACTCTGGCAGATATGAAGGTTGCCCTCGGAATGGCAAAGGAAATGCTTCATCCTGAGCCGGAGGAACACCTGTGGAAGCCCTATCTCGGGGAGACCCTTGATTGTGGTATGGCAACACTCTTTGCAGAGGAGATTATTCTGGCGCTTAGATACATTAATGGACTTGAACCAACGGTTGATGCAGAGACAGGGTATGTTTATAACGGATTTATAACAGACACTATCCAGAGGAATCTCGGCATTCAGCTCGTTGACGGCAGGATGCCCGGATTTGCCGTAATCATAGGCGCTGCGCCTGATGAAGATACAGCAGTTAAGATAGTCAGGGAACTTCAGGAAAAGAACATCCTTATATTCCTTTGTGGACAGGCAAGAGACAAAAACGGCAATATGACAAATGTTACAAGGCAGCTCCTGCGGAAAAATATTGAACTCGGATGGGATACCTATATCGTCCCTCTCGGCACTGACACAGAGCATGCAATTTATGCGGGCAACTGGTCTATAAGGGCGTCACTAATATTTGGCGGGAAAAAGCCGGGAGACTACAAAGGGCATCTGAAATATACAAAAGACAGGGTCTTTGCATTTGCAATGGTTTTAGGTGAACTTGACGACATTAAATGGTCCACAGGAGCAGGGGCAATAAATATGGGCTATCCTGCAATATGCGACACAGACGTCCCTGTTATCCACCCTACCGGTGTATGCACTTATGAGCATGTAGATAAGGAGCTTGACCACAGCAAGATTGTTCAGAAGGCTTTTGAGGTAAGGGGGCTTAAGGTAACTGTTGAAAAACCGCCGATTCCTGTTGCCTACGGTCCTGCCTTTGAGGGTGAGAGGATAAGAAAAGAGGATATGTTCATTGAATTCGGAGGACAGAGAACGCCCTCGTTTGAATGGGTCAGGACAAAGGAACTGGATGAGATAGAGGACAATAAGGTAATTATTATAGGAGCTGATTGGAAGGAGAAGTACGAAAAGGGCGGACAGATGCCCCTCGGCATTGTGATAGATGTGGCGGGCAGAAAGATGCAGAAGGACTTTGAGTCCATTATTGAAAGAAGGATACACCATAACATAAACGAGGCGCAGGGGCTCTGGCACATGGGCCAGCGCGACCTTAACTGGATAAGAATCAGCAGCAATGCAAAAAAAGAAGGCGTAACATTAGAACACCTCGGCGTGATTATGACAACCATGACACATAACAGGTTTAAGTCTATCGTGGATAAGGTGCAGGCTACAATTTACACGGACGAAAAAGACGTCCTATCTGTCAGGGAGGAAGCAAGGAAGGCATATAAGGAGCGCGACCATCGGCTCGGTTCTCTCACAGACGAAGCGGTAGATACGTTTTACTCATGCCTCCTCTGCCAGTCATTTGCGCCAAGCCATGTATGTGTCATCAGCCCTGAAAGGCTCGGCCTCTGCGGCGCATACAACTGGATGGATGGAAAGGCTGCTTACGAGATAGACCCCACAGGAGGCAACCAGCCTATCCCGAAGGGGACGCTTCTTGACGCAAGATACGGAAGATACACAGGCATTGATGAATACCTGAAAAAGGCGTCGGGAGGGGCTGTTGAATCTCTTAACCTTTATACAATAATGGAAAATCCAATGACGTCATGCGGATGCTTTGAATGCATAATTGCAATAATTCCCGAGGCAAACGGGATAATGATAGTGCAGAGAGGGCATACCGGCATGACGCCTGCAGGGATGAAATTCTCTACCCTGGCAGGAAGTGTAGGAGGCGGAACGCAGAATCCCGGCTTTATGGGCATAGGAAGAAACTTCATTGTAAGCAAGAAATTCCTTCACGGAGACGGCGGCATCAAGAGAATCGTCTGGATGACCAAAAATCTTAAGGAAAGCCTTAAGGAGGAGTTCAGCAAAAGGGCTGCAGAGGAAGGAGCGCCTGACCTCATGGACAAGATTGCGGATGAGACCATCTGTGAGGATTCAGAAAAACTTGTTGAGCATCTTGCAGCAATTGGACATCCAGCATTAGAAATGGAACCAATGTTATAATAAAGTAAGTGTCAGTGTTGGTGAATAGTGACAGTGTCAGTAAGATTTGTCACTGACACAGACACTAAAAACTGAAACTGTAAGAGACTGACACTGAACACAGACACTAATCACTGATGTGGAGGGAAAAATGGAAAAAGAGAAAAGAATAAAAAGCGCTAACCCGCAGGCAGAACAGATAATTGAGTGGGGTGAAGCGCATAACTTGACAACTTGTTTTGAGCGCGCGGAAAAGATGAAGCCGTGTCCTATCGGAGCCTCGGGCGCATGCTGTAAGCATTGCCATATGGGGCCGTGCAGGCTTGTAGGGAAAAATGCCGAAGAAGAGGCAAGAGGGGTATGCGGCGCGACACTTCCAACAATTGCCGCGAGGAACCTTCTGAGGATGATTGCTGCCGGGACTGCTGCACATTCCGACCATTCCAGGGATATGGCGATGACCCTGCTTGCAGTTGCAACCGGAGAGGCAAAGGATTTTAAGATTACCGACGTAAAAAAACTATATCGTGTTGCCGGCACGCTGGGCATAGAGTTTGAGGGCAGGGCAGTCCATGATGTTGCAAAGGATGCGGCCCTTAAGTTTCTTGAAGACTTCGGCAGACAGAAGGGCGAAATCAACTATATTAAGAGGGCGCCGGAGAAGACACAGGAGAGATGGAGAAAATGGGGTCTTGTTCCGCGAGGGATAGACAGGGAGGTCGTTGAGTCAATGCATCGCACAACAATGGGAGTTGACCACGACCCTGACCATCTCCTGACACACGGATTAAGAACTGCGCTTGCTGATGGCTGGGGCGGCAGTATGATATCAACTGATATTACCGATATCCTCTTTGGAACCCCCATGCCGGTCAAGGCTGAGGCAAGTTTTGGAATATTCAAAGAAGATGAGGTAAACCTAATTGTTCACGGACATGAACCTTCGCTTGCAGAGATGATAGTTGATGTTGTCTCTGACCCCAAGATGCTTGAGTATGCAAGGTCAAAAGGCGCAAAGGGCATAAACCTTGGGGGGATGTGCTGCACTGCAAATGAAGTTCTAATGAGACACGGCATTCCAACCGCGGGCGGGTTTACCAATCAGGAATTAGGAATTATGACAGGGCTTGTGGACGCCATCACAGTAGATGTTCAATGTATAATGCCGGCGCTTGCAGAGTTGTCTAAAAAATTTCATACAAAGGTTATCACTACAAGCCCGAAGGCTCAGATGCCGGGCGCCATTCATGTGGAATATAATGAGCATCATGCAAAGGAAATAGCTGAGAAGATTGTCAGAATGGCAATAGAGAATTTCCCTAACAGGACAACTCTGGGAAGCCATATAACCGATAAGTTCCCCGTAATCGCCGGTTTCTCGCATGAATATATAGAATATATGCAGGGCGGAAGATGGAGGGCGTCATTCAGACCCTTAAATGATGCGATTATGGCAGGCAGGATTCGCGGGGTTGTCGGTCTTGCGGGATGTGATAATCCGAGGGTTCCAGCTACAGGACTTCACAGGTTCCTTGCGACTGAACTGATAAAGAACGATGTATTGATTGTTTCTACAGGCTGCGGCTCTGCAGCCTGCGGTTCAGCCGGCTATCTGACGCCTGAAATGGCATTGGAGCACGCAGGCCCGGGGCTTAGAGAGGTCTGTGAGGCAATAGGCATCCCCCCAATCCTTCACTTGGGTTCATGTGTTGACAATTCAAGAATACTTACAATTGCAACAGCCATGGCCCATGAAGGCGGGCTTTCGGATGAGATTGGAAATATGCCTGCAGTCGGCATAGCTCCTGAATGGATGTCTGAAAAGGCAATTGCAATAGGCTGCTATTTTGCAGCATCGGGCGTTCCAACTATATTTGGCGGAGAATCGCCTATTGGAGCAAGTAAAGAGGTTACAAGGATTATGACCGATGTTTGGTTTGAACGTTTCAGGGGTTGTCTCAGATTTGAGCCGGACCCTGAGAAGATATTAGCCCTTACTTATGATTATATTGATAAGGCAAGAGATAGGCTCAAATTAAGGAAATATGAACGTGGGAAATTCGCGGCTGAAAGGGTTCTTATGGATATGGCTGCACGAAGGGAACTTGAAAAGAAGCCGATAGCTGTGCCTCATGTAGGTGTGGGAGGGTAGTAGAAAATCAAAGCCCCGCAGAAAAAACTGCGGGGCTTTTTTATTGAGCAATAGAGAATCTTACCAAGGGACTTCGCCTTTCAGAAAGTTGTTGATGTCTGCTGCTGCTCGTTTGCCTGCGCCCATGGCGCTAATAACCGTAGCAGCGCCGGTAATAATATCTCCCCCTGCCCATACCCTGTGTTTCATCGTTCTCCCGGTCTTCCGGTCAGCAACGACAGTGCCATGCCGTGTCCTTTCAAGCCCGGCGGCGTCAACAAATACCAGAGGGTTAGGGCTGGTGCCCAGAGCCATGATTACCGTATCAACTTTCATCTCAAACTCAGAACCTAAAATCGCCGCGGGGCTTCTCCGTCCGGAATTATCAGGCTCGCCGAGTTTCATGCGGATGCACCGCATCCCCCTAACATTACCCTTTTCATCACCCAGTATTTCTATAGGATTGGTTAAGAAATTGAAGATAACCCCTTCTTCTTCTGCATGGTGAAATTCTTCTCCCCTTGCAGGGACTTCATCACGGGAGCGGCGATATACCATATGCACTTCGCCTGAATTATTTTCTGATTTCCCTGAGTGAAGGGTTTGGAGACGAAGGCTGCATCGGGCCGCATCCATTGCCACATTGCCGGCGCCAATCACCGCAACTTCCCCCCCCACCTTGACAGGGGTGTCATATTCGGGAAATTTATATCCTTTCATCAGATTAACCCTGGTAAGAAATTCATTGGCTGACATCACGCCATTATAATTTATGCCGGGTATTTTCATGAACGACGGCAGCCCTGCCCCAGTGCCCAGAAACACTGCACTGTAATTTTTCAAAAGCTCATCCAGCGTAAATGTGCGGCCAATGATATGGTCAACCTTGATATCTATCCCAAGACATTCAACAGCATAATTAACTTCACTATGAACCACCTTTTTAGGAAGTCTAAATTCAGGGATGCCGTAAATCAGCACACCTCCGGAACTGTGCAGGGACTCAAACATGGTCACTTCATGACCTTCTCTGGCGAGGTCCACAGCGCAGGTCAATCCGGCCGGCCCTGAACCTACTACCGCCGCCTTTTTCCCTGTCTTTGGGGCCTTTTCAAGCGGACAGGTGCGGTGAACAAGTTCATAGTCTCCTACAAACCGTTCAAGCCTGCCGATGGCAACAGGTTCACCCTTTTTGCCCAAAATGCAATTTCCCTCGCACTGCACTTCCTGTGGACATACGCGGCCGCATATTGCAGGCAGATTGTTCTTTGCCTTCATCCATTGCACGCTCTTGACAATATCGCCTTCTCTCAGGGCCTTGATAAATTGAGGAATCATCACTCCCACCGGACAACCCTCCACACATTTCGGCTCTTTGCATTGCAGACAGCGCTCTGCCTCTTCCTTTGCGGTCTCAAGGCTGTAACCCAGGGCAACCTCATCATAGTTCCCCCTTCTTACAAAAGGGTCCTGATTAGGCATCTCATGCCGCTTTATCTTCATCCGCTCTTTTTGAGTCAACCCGGCCATTATCTGCCTCCTTCGGCAGCGCCCTCAAGCCTGCACTTGTGCTCATAGCGCTGCAGAGATAATTGTTCTTCCTCGCGGTAAAACCGGAGGCGTGAGAGGAGGCTGTCCCAGTTCACTTTGTGAGCGTCAAATTCGGGGCCGTCAACACATACAAACTGTGCGCCGTCATCAAGCAACACCCTGCAGCCGCCGCACATACCTGTTCCATCAATCATTATTGTATTAAGACTCACAACTGTCGGCACATTGTATGGCTTTGTAGTTAGAGAGACAAATTTCATCATTATAGCAGGCCCGATTGCCCACACGCGAGCAATCTTTTTATCCTTATTCTCAAGGAATTCCTTTAGGGGTTCTGTAACGAGAGATTTGCGGCCGTAAGAGCCGTCATCGGTGCAGGCGATTAGTTCGTCAGAGACCTCTCGCATCTTGTCCTCCCAGAATAAGAGGCTCTTTGTACGCGCCCCGATGATGGATATTACGGTATTGCCTGCCTCTTTCAATGACCGTGCTATAGGATAAATAGGGGCGATACCAACCCCTCCTCCAACACAGATAATCGTTCCGTAGTTTTTAATCTCGGTTGGATGGCCGAGGGGTCCTGCAAGAGTGGAAATTTCAGCTCCCGGTTCCATCCTGCCCAGATGCATTGTGGACTTTCCAACTTCCTGGAATATGATTGTAATTGAGCCTTTTTCTTTATCATAATCTGCAATAGTCAGGGGAATCCTCTCTCCCGCTTCGTCTATGCGTACGATGATAAACTGCCCTGCCTTGGCGCTGTGAGCAACATGAGGCGCTTGAATTTCCATAAGCTTTGTAACATCACTAAACGTCTCTTTTCTCAGAATCTTGTACATTGCCTGCCTCCTGCAAAAAACGTTTTTTGTCGGTTATATTACTAATGGTGAAAAATTGGTTGTTTCCCCTCAAAAATATTTTTCATTTTAACATAGAACTCATATCCCAGTCTATTTTCTTTGACTCTTTTGTACCACCAATTTAGAAATGTCCGCTTTTATGCTGCTTTACTGCATGACCGGCATAAAGGCGATGATACGGACATAAAAAAGGCATTAAAGACAAAGACAAAGGTTACATTGAAGCCCTTCAAGAAAAAAGAAGGGCTGGATGTGAATCCGCAGGAGATGATAGAGTCCATCAATGCATCTGTAATCAACGGGTCAAGGCTTCTCTGGCTCAAAGAGTCTGAAAAGGCAATGGCAGTTTAAATCCGATTTAAATTGATTCAAGAAATTAAAGGCTCCGCAATGGAGCCTTTTTATTTTTCCCAAAACTTGCGATTATGCTATATTAATAATAAAAGAGTTCTCGGAGGAAAAATCTTATGAGACAATATAAAATCATAGTTGAAAAACATCCTGATGGTTATGTGGCATATCCGTTGGGGCTTAAAGGTGTTGTAATCGGACAGGGAGATACATATGAGGAAGCCCTCTCTGATGTCAAATCTGCAATCCGATTTCATGTTGAGAGTTTCGGGGAAGAAGTGCTGCATGTTGAACCGCCTATCCTTGAGGCATTTGTTGCTGAGGCCGGAGTTTAGGCTTAATGCACAAGTTTCCAGTTGATGCCCCGAAACAGCGGGCTGTTAAGACACTGAAAATGTTAGGTTTTCGAATAGTCCGTGAACGTGAGCATATCTCAATGGAAAAGACTAATCCTGATGGAACTAAAACACCGTTAACTATGCCGAATCATCCAAAGATAAAGGCTTCAACACTCAGAACTATTTGCACACAGGCAGGTATTTCAAGAGACGATTTTCTTAATGCTTATGAAAAGGCATAACGCAGAGAAGTACTTAAAAAAACAACTCTCTTCAGAGGAATTCAGGCGCTCATTTCTTGAGGAAAAAGTTAAGCTTGACCTTGAATATAAATTGGAGGAATTAAAAAAGGACATTAAGTCTCGCAAAAGCCGCGACGAACTTATCAAAAAGGTTGATTCTATTGATCAATATGTCATGTCTGCATGAGGGCAGTAAGCGGGAATCCAGAATGAATTTACCCAAAAGGGCGATGTCAGCAGACACCGCCCTTTTTTATTTTGTTTCCTTTCATTATAATACCCACATGAAATATGGACTATCCGCATTGCACCTGTCCCTCCAAATCGGCGGTATATACGCAATAACTGCGGATATGAAGAAGTTATCTGAAATATCCCGCATGGGGGAAAAGGTAAAAATATGACAGAATGCAGCAAAACCAGGAGAAGTTAAAAACCAAAAAAGTAATGGAAACAGAAAATAAAGAATCCATGAGGCCTCGTATCAATCCGATTTTAGCAATAGCAAGTTTTGTAGTTCTTAGTATTTTTTTAGTTAAATCTGCCGATTTTGATGCTTTTTGGATTATTATTTTGTTCCTCGTTGGTTGTATTACAGGAATTATTGCCGATAATAAAGGAAGAGATTTTTGGGGGTGGTGGTTTTTCGGAATACTTTTTTTTATCCTTGCATTGCCATTGGTACTCGTTTTAAAGCCTGACGAAAAAGCACTAGTTGAAAAAGGAATCAAGAAAAAATGTCCGCAATGTGCAGAATTAGTAAAAACAGAGGCAGCGAAGTGTAGATATTGTGGACATGAGTTTCCCGAGTTCAATAAGAGGTAGGGGCTGGCGAGGGACACAGAGCTTGTCTAAAAACTAACAAAACAACATAGTTTGTCATGCTGAACTCGTTTCAGCATCTAATGAAATCAATGAGTTATGAGACCCTGAAATAAATTCAGGGTGACACCGGGGGAGTTTTTAGACAGGCTCCACATCCCTATTTCTTTTCTTAACACCCCTTTCCTCCCGTTGACCCTCAGCGAAGTTTTAATGAGCAAATAGCATCAGCCGCCGATAACTGCGGTGTCTGCCTCTAATGCCTCGGCTATCTCACGCTGCACGATTGGATAGGTTACTGAATTCCATGCATCGCCAAAATGAGTGGAAAGCAAATGTAATGCATCCGGGTCTTCGGTTTCAACAATCAAAATGATTTTCAAAGGAGATATTCCTAAGACTTCATACCTGTTAATCGCCTTGCACTTCTGCTGAAAAATCCTGTCCCTGCCCTTTTTCAGCCATTCCGACCTTTCACGGTTAATATCAGTTCTCGTGGTATTCTCTTTAGCATCAAAAATAGATAAATACAGCATATTATTCCCCCCTTCTCAATTAAAATGAGTTATTAGAATACTTACCTCTCCCCTACTGTTAAACTTACCGCTAATTTTAGTTAATGTCAAATTGCCCTAACGGGCTTAAATAAATTATAATATAGAACTTTCTGCTATTTAAAAGGAGATTAAAAATGTTCAGGCCGGAAATCAAGGTTATAGACTGCTCCGTACGCGACGGCGGTTTAATGAATAAGTGGCAGTTTGACGACGCCTTTGTCTGCAAGGTTTATACGGCTTGTCCAGAGGCAGGCGTAGATTATGGCTGGCGAGGGACACATCCCTATTTATTTTCTTAACACCCCTCCCTTCCCTTGACCCCTTAGCAGAGTTTTAATAATTCTCACCTTCCCCCTGCCCTTCCTTGCCAGGGAGGGATTAAGAGGACATCAGTAGAGTTGCCAATAGCGCTTATTCGGGGCTGATTTTCTTTAGGATTTCAAGGACCTTGTCTTCCTCAAAAGGTTTCAGGATGTAATGATTGGCCCCTGCCTTCAGGCATTCTTTTACCCTGTCCATTGAATCAAGCGCACTGACCATTATTATCTTCAGTTCCTTATTCATGGACCTTAGCATCCTCAGGGCTTCTATGCCGCCAAGCTGCGGCATAATAATATCAAGCATAACAATGTCGGGAGACAGGGAATTGCAGAGCTTTATGGCCTCTGTGCCGCTTGACGCCTCTCCGACAACCGTGTAGTTATTTTTTTCAAGAATATCCCTCAGAGCTTTACGCACCTGCTGAGAATCGTCCGCAATCAATATCTTCTTTGACATAGGCAATTATACCATCATATAAAGTTATTTTGTTTCCTTTGTCACTCTTAAAAGCTCTTCAACGCTTGTTATTCCTTCAATCACTTTTTTAATGCCGTCAAAACGCATATCTTTATATCCGGTCTTTGCGGCCGCCGTCCTCAACTCGGCAACAGAGGCCTTCTGGGTAATCAGCTCTCTTATTCGTTCATCCACAACCATTATCTCATGGATACCGGTTCTTCCTGAATATCCCGTATGCTTGCAATCATCGCAGCCCATTCCCTTATATAATTTCAAGCCTTCAATAGCCATGTCAAGACCGGCTGCCTTCAATTCATTCTTTGATGGAGTGTATGCCTCTTTGCACTTTGTGCAGATTTTTCTCATGAGCCTTTGAGCAACAATGCCTATAAGAGACGGCGCAAGCAGGAACGGCTCAACCCCCATGTCAGTGAGACGGGTTATTGCGCTGGGCGCATCATTCGTATGCAGCGTGCTGAGAACGAGATGTCCGGTAAGCGCTGATTCAGCGGCAATCGCCGCTGTTTCAGGGTCTCTTATCTCTCCAATCATGATGATATCAGGGTCCTGTCTGAGAATAGCCCTCAGGGCATTGGCAAAGGTAACATCTTTTTTCGGATTTACCTGCATCTGATTTATAATCGGCAGCTGGTATTCAATCGGGTCTTCAACGGTTATTATGTTTTTCTCAACAGAGCTTATCTCATGAAGCGCGGCATACAAAGTTGTTGTCTTGCCGCTTCCCGTAGGCCCGGTAACGAGCACTATGCCGTAGGGCTGGTTTATAAGCTCAAGAAAGGTTTTATAATTTTTTTCTGAAAAATCAAGAGCATCAATGCTTACCCTTACATTAGCCCTGTTCAACAGCCTCATCACGGCTTTTTCGCCGTAGAGCGTTGGTATGCATGAAACCCTGATGTCAATTTCCTTCTTATCTACTTTTATCTTTATTCTGCCGTCCTGCGGCTTCTGTTTTTCAGAGATGTCCATCTCAGAAAGTATCTTAATCCTGGACAAAATTCCCGGATGCATTTTCATGGGGTATGTGCCTGTGTCCCTCAAGATTCCGTCAATCCTGAACCTGACAGAAAGGCTGGCTTCATGCGGCTCTACATGGATATCGCTTGCATTATCTTCAACGGCCTCTATTATTATTCTATCTACAACTCTTACGATAGGAAGGTCGGCTCCCGACATCTTGATTTCTTCTATCTCAGCCCTGCTTATTGAAACTGGAGACAGTTCCAATGCTTTTTCACTGCCTTCTGTCTCAACCTTCATGAAATAATATCTGTTTATCGCCTTTGAGATGTCAGAATAAGGTGATATAACAGGGACCACTTTGCATCGTGTTTCAGCGGCTACAATATCTATAACGAGAATGTCAGTTGGGTCGGATACAGCAAGCGTGAGCTCATTGCCCACCTTAAAAAGAGGCATGATATGGAACTTCTTTGCCAGGGTATCTGAAACCATAGCAGTTACTTCAGGTTTTATCCGCAGGCCTTCAATACGCATCACCGGAGTGTTAAACTGTGCGCCAAGCACATTGGCAATATCAACTTCAGTAGCATACCCGAGAGAAATAAGATAACTTCCTAATTTTTGATTGTCTGAGCTGTGTTTCTTTTGTTCTTTGAGAGCGGCGTCAAGCTGGCTCTGGCTGATAATCCCCCTTTCTACGAGGATTTCGCCAATTTTCAGATCGTCTTCTTTTGAAAACATTGTTGTATTCAGTCGTTCCCCTTTTCAAACATCCTGTCAAGCGCATCCTGAGAGAGCTCGCCTGTTTCTGTGGTTTCTTTCTTTCTGATTTTTTTCTCTTTCTTATCCGGCTGGGAGTCAATCAGTTCTTTAATATCTTCTGCGGTATATTTTGCCGATGTAAGTATCCCCGCCGCCGATGGTGTGTTTTCTCTTGCAACCTCTGATGGGGATAAAGCCCCGGGCAGCTTAGAACTCATTGATGAGCCGCAGCCTCCGCAGTATTTGTCTGCAAATGAATTGTGAAAACCGCACTTCCTGCAGAAATTGGCTATTAAAGCTCCGCACTCCCTGCAGAATTTTCTTCTCTCCGAGTTCTCAGCTTTACATTTAGAACATATAAGCGTCATTTATGTTTATAATTATATCAGACTTATGCTATTTGGTAAATACTTTGTATAAGTTAAAGATATGGACGCCTCGAATTTTTTACCTCCCATTTGAGGTATAATATTGCAATAATTTAATTGGCAAAAGGCAAAATGGAACAGACAGATATAACAACCGTCTCAGACAGCTACAGCATAAAAATCCCTGCCTTTGAAGGCCCTCTTGACCTTCTCCTGCATCTCATTAAGGAAAACAAGATAGATATCTATGACATCCCTATCGCAGTAATCACAGGCCGGTATCTTCAGTATATTGAGATGATGGAAGAGCTGAACCTGGACATAGCAGGCGAATTCATTGTGATAGCGGCAACGCTCATACACATCAAATCCAGGATGCTCCTCCCTGTTGATGAAGAGGTTCCCGCAGAGGAGCAGGAAGACCCGAGGCTTGAACTCGTACAGAGGCTTCTTGAATATCAGGCGTTCAAAGAGGCGTCTCTGGGCTTAAGGGAAAAAGAAGAGGAATGGATGAATGTCTTCAACAGAGAGCCGCTTAAAAATGAGGAATCTGAAGCGGAATTTGCAGAACCTGAACTGTCCCTCTTTGACGTCAACCTCTTTGACCTCATTGGCGCATTCAAAAATATTCTTGATGCCGCGCCTCAGGAGGCAGTCCAAATAACAAGAGAGGCGCTGACTGTAAAAGACAAGATTTCTCATATAATGGAAATGCTTGAGAACCATGACACATTAAGGTTTGAAGACCTCTTCGGGGAAGACAGAGCCAGGGCGCAGCTCATAGTCACATTTGTCGCCCTCTTGGAGCTAATCAGGCTCGGGCTCATCCGGGCCTATCAGGAAAAGGACTTTGGGAATATATGGGTGATAAATTCTCAGAAAAAAGAAATGCAAACCCAGTCTTAAGATTTGAATTTTTTGGAATAAACTGTTAAATTTACTTTATCCCTTATGCTGCCAATAAATTCTAAAAGAAGAGAGCTTAAAGCAAGAGAGGCCATTCTCAGGGGCGTCTATGAAGACAACCTGAAAATAATAGGGGGACAGTCTGCTGCCCCGGACTGGAGAATCCCGCTCTTCGTAAAAAAAATGATTCTGTTTTACTCCGTATTACTGCTGACTATTCTGGGACAGGGCAGCTATCTGGACCTCCCCTTGTTTCCGGAACGACAGATGGCGGCAGGCATTATAACGCAAGAACAACAGCCCCTGTCTCCACCTGAGGCGGATGAAAACCAAATCACTTCTTCTGATTACCAGGAATTCCTCGGCAGCGCGCCGTTAAGCCGTATGTTCGGCCTGGGAGTAAAGACAATAATGATAGACGCCGGGCACGGCGGCGACGACCCGGGCACAGCGGGAAAGATGGGAACCAAAGAAAAAGACATTACGCTGGACATAGCAAAGAAACTTAAAGAGCGCCTTAAAAGGCGCGGCAGTTACAACATCATTATGACCCGCGAAGAAGACATAACGCTTCCTCTCAACAAAAGGGTGGAATTAGCGCGGGCCAGCAAGGCGGATATTTTCATTTCCATACATCTTAACTATCTCCCCTCAAAACCTATAAATATAATAGAGACTTACTATTTCGGGCCGTCCTCCGACGTCAAGACGCTGAGGCTTGCCGAGCAGGAGAATGCGGGCTCGCAATACGGCTTAAGCGATTTCAAAGACATCATTGAAAAAATGGGCAAGACGCTGAAACTTCAGGAATCTAAAGAACTGGCGGCGTCAATACAGAAAAACCTTTTTATAAACAGCAAAAAGAAAAACAACAGCATACATAACCTCGGCATAAAGAGAGCGCCGTTTGTCGTTCTTCTGGGTGTGGATATTCCCGCTGTGCTCGCCGAGGTTTCCTGCCTCAGCAACAGGCAGGAAGAGATAGAACTCAGTTTTGAAAGCCACAGGGAAAACATCGCGCGTTATATTGAGGCCGGCATATTGGACTATTTAAATAAAGGAGATACAAACTATGAAGCAAAAAGAAACACAGGAAGAAGGTAATATCTTGTTCGTCGGGATTGACCTCGGGACGTCAAGAAGCTCCATCTCTGCGAGCAACGGCACAAGGCAGTGGATTGAAAGTTATGTCGGCTGGCCCAAGGATTTTATATCATTGCAGGTAGTGGGAAAACCTGTTCTCTTTGGTGCGGATGCCTTGAAGCATAGGCTTTCGCTGGACCTCTGCAGGCCGCTTGAACACGGGGTAATCAAGGAGGGTGTTGAGAAAAATGAAGAAGCCGTAAAAGAGATTATAAAATATCTGATTGAGCTTGCAAAACCCGAGCCTGAGCAGAAAATATACGCAGTGGTGGGAGTCCCGGCTGATACGCTCAAGGTGAACAAGCTTGCCATCAGAAGGGCCGTATCGGAATTTGCTCACTCATTAATGGTTGTATCTGAGCCTTTTGCAGTGGCCTACGGACTGAATCTCTTAAATAATTCACTTGTGATAGATATCGGCGCAGGGACCACCGACCTCTGCATTATGCACGGAGCTATCCCGTCAGAGGAAGACCAGAAGACTATTGTGAACGCAGGCGATTACATAGACGAACAGCTTTACAGCTATCTTACGGAAAAATTCCCGAATTCAAAGTTTAACAAAAACATGGTCCGCCAATTCAAGGAGAAATACAGTTTTGTAAGAGAGATAGCGGGTGATATACGCGTAGAAATACCTGTTGACGGCAAGCCTGTTATGCATGATATCAAAAACGAGGTTAAACGCGCCTGCGAAAGCATCCTCCCGGCGCTGATAGAAACAACCACGGAGATGATAGCCAGGTTTGACCCTGAATTCCAGACAAAGATAAAAAACAACATCGTGCTTGCAGGAGGCGGAAGTCTGATAAGAGGGCTGAGCGAATATCTGCGGGATGCGCTGAAAGAATATGGGCCATGCAATGTGACATGTGTTGAAGACCCTCTGTTTGCAGGCTCTAACGGAGCGCTGAAACTGGCGCAGGATATGCCTGCAAAATACTGGGAACCGTTACAGGAAGTTAAGAGTTAAGAGTTAGAAGTTAAGAGTTGAAAATTAAGAATCAGCAACTTTTAAGTAACTATAGTGAACGACATAAATAAACTGTCATTACGAGCGAAGCGAAGTAATCTCATGGCTTTTCTGATGAGATTGCCACGCCCCGAGTTGCTCGGGACTCGCAATGACAACTTTCTCTTGTCGCTGACTATAATTGAGGGGTAATATTTCATGACCGGTAAAACAATTCTTGCAATAGACAACGATACGGAAACAACGCAGCAGATGGTATCAATACTTGAAGCTGAAGACTATCTTGTTTTTACGGCCCCAAACAGAGACATTGGACTCGCAATGGCAAAGAAAGTAAACCCTTCTTTGATATTTATAAACCCGGCCCTGCCCGGCGCAAGCGGTTTAGAGGTCTGCAAGACAATCCACAGCACAGAGCAGCTTAAAGATATTCCTATAGTTGTGCTCTCTTCGTTTGAAGGCGCAATGGACACGCGCTATGCCGAGGTCTACGGCATTGTTGACTCTATTAAAAAGCCCTTCAGCCCCGAAGAACTCATCTCAAAAACCGGGAGTGTCCTGTCAATGGAACCCGGCAATATTCAAACAAATGCCTTTCAGGATTTTCCGGCAGACACAACAGAAGAAACAGCAGGATTCGGCGAGAGCGAGAAGACTGTTGTGATGGAGCAGCAGACGCAAGAATGGCAGACAATGCCTGCCGAAGAATTTGACGCCCCAGATAAAACCATCGTAAGGATGGAAAAAGAGACGCCTGAACCTTTTGAAAAGACTGCGGCTGCAAATATTCCACCAAATGAGCCTGATGAAATTCTGAAAGGGAAGTATGAAAGGCAGTATAAATTTAAACCAAGCATAAGGAGGAGGGATATGAGAAGCAGATTATTTGTTCCTCTTATTGTCGCTCTTGTGATTATAGTAATTATCGGCGGAGGGGTTGGCTTGATGCTGTATAAAGAAAACCTGCTGCCGTGGCTGAAGTCTTCAACAACGGCTAATGTTAAACCGGTTCCGGCGGAAAAAGCAGCGGCTGCTCCAAAGGAACCACAAAAATCTGCGGGTGAAACTTCAGAAAGTAAGCCTCCTGCAGGAGCGCCTGCTGCGTCTGTTGCTCCTTCAACGCCGGCGGAAAAACCGTCAGCGGTTAAGACTGCGCCTGTTGCAAAGGCTCCAGCGCCGAAACCGGAAACAAAACCCGCAGGAAAAATAATTTATCATGTCCAGCTCGGCGCATTTAAAAACTCAGCAAATGCGGATTCCCTTGCCAAACAACTGCAGGGGAAAGGCTATGATGCTTTTGTTCAGAAAGAGACAAAAGATAAGGAAGCCATTCATAGAGTCCTCATAGGCAAATACGAGAACGCAAAAGAAGCTTCCAAAATGGCAAAAGATATTAGCACAAAGGAGAAGATTAAGACAGCAGTTTTTAAAGATTAAAAAAGCTGTGTCGCGTATCAGGAACTGCGGCTCAAGTACAATTATCCTGACAATCAACCAATTTGCCCAGTCGTTGGGGCTTGACAGGAACTGCGGCTCAAGTACAATCATATAAATGGTTATCTGCACTTGGACGTGTTGGGGCTTGACAGGAACTGCGGCTCAAGTACAATGACGTATTGCGGAGTAATACCGCCGTAAAAGTTGGGGCTTGACAGGAACTGCGGCTCAAGTACAATGCACAAAACAGCGTAACCACCTCACCAAAGTTGGGGCTTGACAGGAACTGCGGCTCAAGTACAATGAACCCCTTGCAAGACTCTGATTTGCAAGGGGTTCTTCCTTGTTTCAACTTTAAAAAAGAAGATACTCCTCGGGTGGTTTCTCAACTTCTGCCCGTTTTCTTCCAAAAAATATCTCCATTTTACCGAACTGCCTGTCTGTAACTGCAAGGAGTCTTACTTCTCCATCTGTAGGCAGAATCTCTCTGATTCTTTTTTTGAATACATTGCTTGTTTTTTCGCTTGAGCAAAACCTTGCGTATACCGAAAACTGAAGCATGGTAAAACCTTTCTTCAAAAGGGCTTTCCTGAAGCGGGCATATCTATGCCTTGCTTCTTTTGAATCCACAGGCAAATCAAACATTGCAATAAGCCACATTGAATTATACCCGGAAATTTCCCTGCTTTCAGCCACGCTAAAACTCCGGAAGAAAAATATCAGACTTTTCGTTAGTGTAAACACCTGCCAGCGATGCAGTAACTTTAGTCATGACGTCAAACAAAGACCTCAATTCACCTCCTACATTAATTCTTTTTTCTACAATGCTTTTTATAATTATCCTTTTGTTTTCTTTATCTAGTGGTACATCAGAACTTTTGTCCTCTATAATCCGATAAACCGCCTCATCTACAATAACTCTGAAAGGCTCCATTAAATCGTCTGCAAGGCAGAACGTGTCATATTTGTTATGATGATGAAGACTGATTGAAGGATGAAGACCGGATGAGCATATAGCTCTTGCGGTCATTGCTCTTAAGACCGCATATCCGTAATTAAGCAATTTGTTATGGTCAGAAGCAAAAGGATTTCGCTTAAAACTATCGCCAAAAAGAGCAGTCCAATATCTTCTGGCAGCCTGAGCTTCAATATTAGATGAATCTCCAGCCCGAACCTCGTTTGCGATGAAACCGAGACCTCTGTCATTACCCTTAAGCTTTGTCAATAGTTTTCCTTGAGATATTATCTTTGCCTTTGCAATATGCTTCCAGATTCTTTTCCTTGTGGGAAGTGGAGCCTGTGCCTGTTTTACAAATCTTTCAGCCTGAACAGAGTTGCCTTCAATTGGCAAGAGCATTCCAGCCGGAAGCTGTTTTTCAGTACAGAATACGCAAATACCACCCGATGCGCATAAACCGGAAAGCACGGCATGGGACATTCTTACCGCAGGATGTGAGATTACAAGAACAGCTATTTCTACAAGAGGCACTGTTGTTTCAATGCCACTGCTTACTATTACAAGCTGACTATGTTTTACACTTAAATCAGCCCCATTCTCAGATATGTCTATAATCCTGTCAGTCAGAGGCACGGCGGACTTCTCCCAAAGGTGTTATCAAAACCTTGGCACAGTGCCGTTCTTTGAGACTCTCAGGATAAGCCGTTAGACCCGTTGTGCCAATATCCTTACGTTTTCTTGAATCATTAATTGGGACAAAAACGATCTGTTTGCTTTGAGGTACAGTCCTAACAACAAACAAACCTCTCTTGCCATCTTCCGTATCAAGCTCTATCGTCTCTCCACCAGCAAGCGAGAAAAGGAATTTCTTTTCTTCACCATGATGTTTTCTAATTATCGGCTGCTTAGAGCGAAGTCTTTGGTGTGCCTTGAAAAGACTTACTACTTCGCCGTCCCATCTTCCAGTCGTCAGGTCTTTGTATATTTCCATGTGATGATTGGAATCCGGACAGGAGCGGACATATCGTTCTCTGTATCCTTCACCAACTCGCAAATGAGTTTCAAACGGCATTTCTATGCGGACTTTTTTGATACGAATCTCCTTGCCGGTTTTAGTTTTGATAAGAGGCAGGTTTGAATTCTTGTCAGGATTCTTGAAAGCTTCTTTCGGTGCTTTGCCGAGTTCCTTGAGTTTGTCCTTTACCTTTTGTTTTACGATCTTATCTACAATGTTTTCAACATTCTTAGGCGTAAGTTTCTCAAGTGCCACTCTTGTTTTTGTAAACTGCTTACCCTTCCCGTCTTTGTAAGGTCTTCCATAAAAGGTCTCTGCGTGCAAAGCACCTTTAACCTTTTTGGTAATTTGATGCGAAGGAATCACACTTGAAACTGAATTTTTGACATCATCCCAAAAACCATTCCACGGAGGCATTACTGCAGCGAATCTTCTTTTGCCTGCCTTCGGCGCATTCTTTGCCGCATTGCTCAGTTCATTGACCCATCTCTGTTCAGTAAGGGCGATGACAATCGCGTCAACTACGTGATGACGGTGGTCGTCCCTTGATTTTCCGGGGCCATCTTTAAGAATGGAATTCAATCCCCAGACATTTCTCAGATATGCAGTAATTTGTCCGCCGACTGCCTGAACCTTTTCCGTTCCTTGAGCAGCATCTTCTTTTAATCCACCATAAAGAAGACCCAAATATTCTTTAGCACGCTTAGTGGCATATCTTGTATCATTAAGTTGGCGGGAAGAAAAATCGCTGAGGAATTCCTCTACCTCTTTTCCCGTCATTTTAAAACGCTTAAGTTTTTCCTGATTATTAAATTTTTTTACCCTGCTGATGATGTCATCCCATTCCGGCCTGCTGGAAAAGGCTTCGTAAGGAGTCATGTCCTTCTTAATATTTCTATTAGTCGCTACATGAGAGAGGGTCTTGTTCATAAAAGAATCGTCGAGGCTTCTTTTAAAAGGAATTATATGCTCGATATCAAAATTAGGTTGAGAGCTAAAGAGGTCAGAAGGCCCTATATAGTTATCTGTATATGGACAATGCCCGCTACATTCTTTCCACAGGATAAACTTTAGAATGTCATTTCGTGAAGGATTAGCAAGCCCACATTCTTTAAGTATTTCTTCTGCGGCACTTTTCCGTTGTTTTTCGTTTTCGCGCATTGACTTGAAAGTCCTTTCCCTCTGCTTAGCATTCTGCCTCAAGTCCCTTGCAAGTTCTATACGGATGGATTCCGGTTTTCCATGCTTCTTAATCACTGCATTGACAACTTTTCTCAGTTCCGAAAGAGTCCGCTCTACAATCGGATTTCTGATTTCAGGAATATCTTCATTTTTTACAGGTGGAAGAATATCACGCGGCTCGGATTGCATTTCCCATCTATCAGGATAAGCTTCTCTTAAAATTTCATTAAGACGAAATCCTTCTCTCAGTTTCGGAAGAATTTTTAATAGGGCTTTTCTTGAAAACGAGCAATAACCTGACTGTAGACTTATATTTCCAAATTTCTTTGCCGCCTCTTCGTCAAGTCCCCACTTCTTTGTGCCCCTTCTTGCAAGTGCATCGCTATTCTGAATGCTCAGGATGTCCTCGACAATTTGGTCTTTGTCCTTACGTGAAAATTCATCCCACCTGTCTTTAAATATCTCCCTTAATGTTGTGGCTGTTTTATTTCCATGAAGATTTTCTTCTCCGCCTTTTTCAAGGTTGAAACTTGCGGATTTAGGTAATTCAAGAATTTTCTTGATGGTTAATGTAGCCTTCCGTGTGCTTGAAAATTTTAGGGATGAATTTCTCTCAAGTTCATTTATGAGTTTTACCCTCTCATCAGGTGACAGCAGTCTTCTTTCATTGTTTAGGATAATCTCAAGGTCATTTATCCTTTGAAGATACCTGAACTCCTGCGCGTCCAATATCGCCCATGCGGCGCGTCGCTGTGTCCGTTCATACTCGCATTTCCCCACAAGATTTTTTTGTGATTTAAGCGCTCTTTGAAAAAATATCGCATGGTGAGCCTGCTTTTTAAGGTCATCTGTCAGGATGTTGAGATAATAATTCTTCTGCGAATCCCATAGGCGGTTAAATTCGTCTTCGTACATTCTCCTTGACGTGTACCAAGTCCTGATTCTTTCTTCATGGGGATTGACCTTTGAAAAATATTCTCCGAGGGTTCTTGCCCCTGACTCGTCAATCTTTTTTTGAAGTTCTCCTATTTCTGCCTTTACTTTGCCTTCTTCCTCTTTCTTTTTGGGCAATTCCTTACGATTACTTAAAAATCCCCTCCTCTGGCAAATGTGATACATCGCCCTTCCAAACTCAAAGGGTTCAAGTTTATTATCAAGTCCTTTTGCTCTTAGCTTGTAAGGATTATCCAATTTTCTATCAAGTTCAGTAAAAAGCCCATTTCTTTTTGAAGGATCGCCTATATTCCCTTCCGGCAAAAAACCATTTTCTTGAAGAATACCGGCGAGTTTTACAAGTCGCCTGCTTAATCTTTCAAGCCTTCTTCTTGAACTTCTTGCATCTCTCCTCGCCGCATTGCGCGACTCTCCCCTGCCGTCTTGCTCAAGATTATCAAGTCCCGCCTCAAAAATTCTTACACCTTTGTCTATGATTCTCTTTTGTCCATTATCCTCATTTTCAATCAAAGCCCATCCGAGCGAATTTGAGCCGAGGTCTAATCCGAGGGTTAAATTATTGGTTCTTTCAGTCATGAAAAATTTCCTCCTTGACAAATTATTTTAATGGTGGTAATTATATTAGTAATTGTACTTGAGCGGCGGTTTCTGTGCAAGTCTCAATAAGAGACTTACCGTCTCGTAAGGATTGCCCCACGGGGCACCTCAACCCGTCCTACCGGAAACGGTTGACGGGTTGTTAATTTTTAGGCGCACTCACTCAAGTGCAAATGCTCTTAAAACTTGCTGTCAATTTTTTAGGAACCCGAGTCCTATAAAAACAATTTTAAGTCAAACCTCAACACATGTAATTTTAAAGCTCTATTATCTCGGCTTCCATTTTATTCAAATCAAGGAGGGCTGCAGCTAATTGTCATGCGTATCGGCAAGAATCCCAATCAGCATCTTATCTTCTAACCTTTAACTCTTATTATATTCTCAATCCCGATGCGTATCATCATAACGGCTATTGACGCAAGCAATATAGCCATTACCTTTGATATTGCCGCAATGCCGCCCCGGCCGAATAATTTAGTAATTGCCTCAGCCTTGATAAAAAAGAAATATACAACAATCAGATTTAATACAAGAGATACAAGCGTCGGCAGAATGCCGTAATGGTCCACAAGCACTAAAAGAGTGGCCAGCACTGCCGGGCCTATAATCAACGGCACCGCTATCGGCACAACGCCCATCCTGCCTGAAGGCCTTCTCCTTTCCTCGCTGTGTTTTACTATGTCCAGGATTGCAAAGACAAGAAGCACCAGCCCGCCGGCAATCTTAAAATCATTCGCTGTGATGCCGAGTATCCTGAATATCGCCTCTCCTAAGGCAACAAAGGCCAGGCTCACTGCGAGGGCTGTAAGTATGGAGTCTCTGACAATTGCATTGCTCTTAGCCTTTGACATGCCTTCTGTGATTGAGATGAAAATGGGGAGGACCACAAAAATATCTATTGCCACAAAGATAGGGATAAAGGTATTAATCAGAGATTTAAAAAAATTTTCCATGGGTTAAGGGATATTCTTAAGCCCCTCTGCCGCCCTGTTATTTAACGGGTCAATCTTTATTGCTTTTTCAAAACTGCTTCTGGCCCTCTGGCGGAAACCAAGCTGAATACAGATATACCCTTCCTCAATAAGATAGTCTAAATTAGAGGGCTCATATTTAAGCGCCCGGCTCATAGCCCGCTCAGCCTCTTTGAACCTCTTAAGCCTGATAAGTGTCAGCCCGTAATAATAATGATACTCTGCTGCGGTACTGTCAATATATACAGCCTGCCCGAAAAGCTGGAAGGCCTCGGAATAATTTTCTTTCCTGAACTCTGCCTTGCCTTCTTTAAATCTTGCTCGGGCCGTCTCCTGCTTGCTTGGCGCCGCCGCTGTCTTATAGGCTAAACGGTTATCATATTCTTTTCTCTTCTGAGAATTTGAAAGGGCTGAATAGGCTGTTGTTATATAGGAAAAGAGCGCATTCAATTTTTCTTTTACTGTGTCAGAATTAATATAAAAATGCCTGTCGGGATGGAACTCTTTGGCTGCTTTATAATATGCCTTCTTTATATCGTCAATTGACGCCCATTGTTTAATCCCCAAGATACCGTAATAACCCATCTGCTCATGCTCTCTGTATATCTTTTCTACTTTGTCTGCAAATTCCTCATCTATCTTAATCTCATCTTCTTCAATAATATCAGCGGCAGAAAGCCCTCCATTAGCTCCATCCTCTGCTTTTACCTCTATGAGTCTTACGCTCATTAGGGCATAAAGCGCCTTCAGCGTTTCAAGCTCATCAAGTGAAGATAAAGAAACAATGTCCTTTATTACAGTCCTACCGTCAACAAGAGACAATATCTTTTTATCTTCTTCATTTAATTTTATATCCTGAAACAGGTTCAGCGGGTTTGACGATAAACAGAGAACTGCATCCATAGGCACACATAAGAGATTGAATATCTTCTGCGGGTCAGCAATCTTTTTTATTCCGTGATGTATAAGGTTTGCCGCGCTTAATTTAAGAGTAATCACCTCATCAGAGGGCAGCGGCCCTTCTTTAAATTCAAATTCAGAACTGCTGCCTTCAAGACTGAAAAGACTCAAGATTATCTCTTCAACCTGATGCCTTACTGCCCGGACGAGTTCCTGAGGCTTGAGATAACCGAGCCTGACGAGTACAGCGCCCTGTTTCCTGCCGGTTTCTTTCAGGAGTTCAACAGACTGATTATACTGCTCAAGATTTATCTTCCCTTCATTGAGAAGAATATCCCCGAGCCTGTCATTGTCCTGATTTGACGAAGAAAAAATCATATCGCCGTCTTTAATGTATATTTTTTTCCTGACAGAGCCGTTTACAACTTCAAGCACGCCTGTTCTTCCGCTCCTCTGCAGCCCTATGAGCACATCAGCCAGAGAATAATCCTCTAAAATACCTCTACGAGGCGCATCATTTCTTTTTATGCCGACTGTGGTCCCGATGGGCGTCTTCTGTATCCAGACAATTTCCCCTCTTGTATCTAAATCAGGATTATCAATGTGCACATTAACAAGCGCGCCTTTTGCAATAGGCCGGGTATTTTCAACAACCGCTCCGATTCCATCAAAGGAGTAATTCACGGCATCTGCATTGAAAGTCCTTCCATTTATATTCAGCCTAAGGGAGGACTTTATGCAGTATCGGGCGAAGCTTCTTTTGTCTTTTTCTGAGGCCGGCATAGTGATATGATAATATTATCACCTATAAAAACTCAACATACACACTGACAATGTCAATTAAAAATTAAAAGTGAAGCTTCGCTTCTGTCGGGGCTTACTGAAAGACCTCGCGCCGGAAGATGATTTTTATTTCAATATATATTATGGCGCAAGCCCGTAGCAACAGGGCTGTATTGACATAGGTATAACCATATGGCATACTTATAGTATGAAAACTGCGATATCCATTCCAAATGAAATCTTTAAAGAAGCTGAAAAAGCCGCAAGGAAATTCAACTGCTCAAGGAGTGAGTTTTTTACTATTGCAATCAAGGAATTTCTTGAGAAAATCAACTCCAGAAAACTGCTCAATGCTATTAATGAGGCCTTTCCGGAAGAAGAGACAAGCGAGGAGCTTTCTTTAAGACAAAAGAGCAAGAGATATTACTCTCATAAAGTTTTAAAGGAGCGGTATTGAGCATACAACAGGGAGATATTTACTGGATTGATTTAGACATTCCAGAAGGCTCTGCCCCCGGCTACCGACATCCTCATGTGGTTATACAGAATAATGTATTTAATGAGAGTAGGATTAGCACAGTAGTTGTATGCGCCGTCACCTCTAATCTTAAACGGGCAAAATCTCCTGGCAACGTCCTTCTGAAAAAAGGAGATGGCGGACTCAAAAAAGACAGCGTTGTGAATATAACCCAGATTATAACCGTTGATAAATCAGACCTCGGTGAGAGAATTGGCGCTTTGTCAAAATCTCGCACTAAACAGATAATTGATGGAATCGGGCTCTTAATTGAGCCGAGAGAAATTGAGACTTAATCAACCCTACTGAAAGACCTCGCGCCAGAGGATGTTTGGTATATATCTCTCAGCAGCTATGAAAACCCTCTCAAATAGAGGCCGGATATGTTTTTTTTAAAGATTTCAATATCATTATTTGGTTCTCAGAAAATTGCTTATAATTTCTTCTAAAACATCTCTTAATTCTGGAGCCTCGGCTCGGCAAAGAACCCCTTTAAAGTGTTTGTGATTTTTAAATCCTGAATCTGGTTTATGAGATGCATTATCATACCTAAATATCAGATTGCCGTCTTTGTCCTGAAAATGAAACGAATATGAAAATTTTTCAATCTTATACCTTAAGTCAATATATTCTGTGGCAAATAGCTTTGAATCGTCAGTAAATACTATAGTAGATTTTATCACGCCAATCTTTTCCGTCCTTAAATCAATCCTTACTTCAGAGGTAACAATAAAGCCTGTCTTTGAATAATCATCAATTACCTTTACAGAATCCTGTAAATATTCAGGCAGCAACATATTCTATATCTTTAAGTTTTTTAAGTTCCTCTTTAATCCTCTTGCTCATTTCTAATTCGCCTGCCCACCTAATATACTCATCATCGCCCCTTTTTAAATCCTCAGCAGCAAATTCTTTTGCAAAAGTCTCTGAGGACATTTTGTATTTTTCTTCAAAACTCTTTATTTCTCTCTTCGTCCTGTTTAACCCAATTTCCATCCTCTTTATTTCAGCAGAAATAGCTGATTTAATAACATCTGTTGCATCCTCTTTGTTAGATATGATTTTCAGCATTGTCATATTGCATGCACCTCCTTCCTTCATTTGTTTTTTATTATAGCAGAATTCAATCCCTTTTAACCTCCCGCTTAAAGTTAATAATGCCATTTTTTTCAAAAATTGCAATGGCGCTGCCTGTTGACAACAGAACATGCGGATAGTTATCATTTTTTAACATGATAAGAATAGATGTAAGCGTTATGTGCGTAATTTTAAGGAGCAAAATGAATGGGTGAGAGAGATTTTGAAGACATAACTCCAGAAGGCCTGATAAACAGGCTTCAGATACGAGAGCCGTCCAGCGCCCATACTAAGCACAAACAGGGCGCAGAACCGCTTAATACTGAAGTCATAAGAGAAAGGTTTTTAAATGCCCTAAAAGAGATAGCGCATCTTGAAAAGACATTAGAAGAGAAAAATTCAGCATTAGCATCCACAGCAGAAGAAAAAGACAGGCTCTTCCACGCATTGAACAAGTCATTTGAGGATAAGAAAAGACTTCAGGACAGGATTGCAGACATTGATATAGTAAGAAATATGGAGATACTGGACTTTAAGGCAGGGCTTGACAAGCTGAGAGATGAACGGGACTTTCTGCTTAAGGAAAAAGATGAACTCATAGAGGATTGTTATAAGAGAGACAATGCCATTGAAGAGCTGAAATCCACGCTTGAGAAAAAAGAGTCTCAGCTTCAGGAAATACAGGCAGACCTGGATACTACGCTTGAGGCTGTGAGAAAAAGCGAATTGAGATGCAAAGAACTGGAAGCGAATTATAAAACAGAGGAGCAAATAAAAACAGACTTTGTGGAAACATCACCTTTAATATTGAATAACCTTCCCCAAAACACAGAAACAGAGGTTGAATACCTCAACAAAATAGAGGAACCCAATGATACGCTCGCTGACTTAAGGGCAGGAATTGATGAAAAAACGTCCGAAAACATCTCACCCCAAAATGAGATAACATTAATTCGGGCAGATAGGGATAGAGAGATAGATAGGGATATCATAGATGCTGAAACATCAGAGACGGAGGATTTAAGCCTCAAACTGGCGCTGGCTGCAGGAAGAGGCGCCGCACTCCCGCAAGAAGAAAAGGCTGCAAAAGAACTCTCAGCAGATAAAAAACTGCTCTATGTTAAAGCTCCTAAAGACACAGAGGCAGGCGCACAATTTCCGGAAAAGATGATATACGCCGCGCCAGCCGAAGATATAAAAAAGAAAGCGCTCGGAATAGCCATCCTGTTTGCTCTCGCGGCGGCAGGCATATTGTTAACATACAAATTTTTTTAACCATCCTCAATTTGCATACCCGG
>Ga0210028_1000331_pt1 | contig 41442 bp, 41 predicted proteins | sample CryGeymeta201513_FD_185468 | JGI IMG/M metagenome (GOLD analysis project Ga0210028, IMG submission 185468) | Groundwater microbial communities from Crystal Geyser aquifers in Utah, USA - Crystal Geyser metaG 2015-13 (SPAdes) (version 2) | ecosystem: Environmental > Aquatic > Deep subsurface >...
GGAACGCATCAACCTTGCCCCGCCGGTTGACAACCCGCTTCGTATGGAAGCCCAGGCCGTTCAGGGTGCAAACAGGCAAAGCGCGCGGACGGTCGAAAATTCGCGCCAGGCTCCCCTATCTTTTGACATTTCGGATGAAAACCCCGCATTCACACCGCGGCCGTTATCCGGATCCCTGACTGACACGAAAACGGGGCTGCAGGAATCACAGATGGCAAAAATTTTTGCAGCGGCCTCTGCTCATCCACAATCTGAGCAAAAAGGGACAGAACCATCATTTGCCGTGCCATCAGCGGGAAGTTCTGAAGAATCGACCGCGGCCGGTCAGCTAGAAATTAGCGAGATAGCGTTTGCCGCGCCGCAGCAAGAGCGCGCCGAAGCTGCCATGCACATGGTCGTCAATGGGCCACGCGCAATCCAGGCTGCCGGGTTAAATGATGTGGCTGCCGTTAAAATAATGCAGCTGCCAACCGGGCAACAGCTGCCTGAGACTCAATTGGTTGATCAGGTGGTCAGGCACCTGGCCGCCGGGAACAATGGTGAAACCAGCCGCATGTTGCTGCGTCTGAATCCGGCCGAGCTTGGAACCTTGCGCATTGAATTGACCATGGAAGGCGACAAGCTGCGCGCCCAGTTACATGCCCAGACTCAGCAGGTGCAGGAGGTTCTTGACCGTCATCTCCCCCAACTGCGCGACGCCCTGCAAATGCAGGGATTAAAGATCGACAGTTTCCGCGTCGATGTTCAGGGCGGACACAGCCAGGCACGCGACCAGGCGTCTCAGTGGCAGCAACCGCAACAACAGGGGCATCAAGGGCATCGGCCTGCGGTCACCGACTGGCCGCCACCAGAGCTTGATATCCCGTTGCAGCAGATACTTCAGCAGCCTGCGGGCTCAATCAGTCTCAGGGTTTAGGAGATCTTTATGTCGACCATCAGTGATGTCACCAATACCAGCAGTCTGTTCCAGAATCAGGGTTCAAAAGAAACCGCCCTGGGCAAGGACGATTTTCTCAAGCTGCTGATTGCCCAACTGCAAAATCAGGATCCCCTGAATCCTGCCGATGCCACCGAATTCACCTCCCAACTCGCCCAGTTCAGCCAACTTGAACAGCTGAGTAACATGAGTAGCAAACTTGAGACCTTTGCCGCCATGGCTGGCCAGGTCGAACGCCAATCGGCTCTCGGCCTGATGGGCGAAGAGATTGTCGTGCAAGCCAGTCGGTTCGAAACCGATGGCGGATCCCAGACCTTGGGCTACCGCCTCGAAAATCAGGCAGATAGCGTCAACCTTTACCTCCTTGACAGTACCGGCAATCCGGTGGTGACCATCCCCGGCAGCGATACCGCACCGGGGGAATATTTTGTTCAGTGGGACGGCACCGACAGCAACGGCATGCCCGTTGAACCCGGAAGTTACGAACTGGTGGTCAGAGCCCTGGATGAAAATGAGGACGTTCTGCAAAGCCAATCCCTCATCCGCACTCTTGTCTCGGGCGTTGATCTGGATAGCGATGAAGCGCGTCTGGTCACTGCTGCCGGAATTTTTGATATGAGCAAGGTTTCCCGGGTGGGATCGGCCATGGCAGACCCGGCCACGCTTGCTCTTGCCGCAACGGAAAACACGGCCAACTCAACCAGCGCGACACAGACACCAACGGCCTTCTTATGAACGACGGTCTGACCATCCTTCCGCAACCGATTCAGCCCGTCAGTCCGACGCAACCCGCGAAAAATCGTTCTGCGGGTGGTCCGGTCGGTGCTTTTGATCAATTTTTACAGCAGGCACAAAAAAGCAGCGCCGTCACGTTTTCCGCCCATGCACAAAGCCGGATGGCCGCGCGGGGCATCAATTTCGACGCCACTCAATTACAGCGTCTTGAGCAAGCCGTGGCCCGCGTCGATGCCAAAGGTGGCCGCGATTCGCTGGTGATGCTCGATGATACCGCCCTGGTGGTCAGCGTCAAAAATGAAACTGTGGTCACAGTCGTTGATCGTGACCAACTGAAAAACAATGTTTTTACCCAGATAGACAGTGCAGTTATCGCCTAGCCGAACCGGTCCTCACTGAGGAGGTTCGCGAAGGAATCGACCGACCGAGATCCCTTCACGACAAGGAGAAAGATTATGGGAGTTTCCAGTTCATTGTTCAGTGGTGTCAGTGGTTTGAATGCCAATGGTAACGCCATGAGTGTTATCGGCAACAACATCGCCAATGCCAACACCGTCGGCTTCAAAGCCAGTCGCACCATTTTTGGTGATCTGCTTTCCAGCCAGATTGCCGGTTCCGGCGGCACTTCCCAAGTTGGACGCGGTGCAGGCCTATCAATTGTCGACAATATTTTTAGCCAGGGCACCTTCGAAAGTACCGAACTAAATACCGACCTCGCCGTTGAGGGCGCCGGTTTTTTCATCGTCAGCGATCCGACTACCGGCAATATCAACAACCAGTACACCCGCGCCGGCGCTTTCCGCTTTGACAGTGGCGGCAACTTTGTCAACCCCGAAGGCTACAACGTGATGGGCTACGAACTGGATTCCGAAGGCAACACCGTTGGCGATCTGGTTCCAATTCACGCCAATACTCAGTCCTTCACCCAGGCTGGCCAGACCAGCACTTTGACTCTCAATACCAATCTTGATTCCGATTCGAACGCATTAGTACCGGATATCGGCGCCAGCGCAACAGCTGTCGACAACAGTATTCTTGGCGCCTGGGGCGCGACCAATGCCGCCTACACCGACCTGGCGGCGGCCCCCACCGACCCCGCTCTGCAAGCCGCAGCCCAGGCCCAAGCCGCCATCGATGAGCCCCTTTATACTGCAGTCAGTACAGCGGTCACGGATCTGCAGACCGCCATTACCAGTGGGGTGGCTGCCGATATTGAGGCCGCTGCAAATGCCTTGGACACAGCCGTCATTGCTGCTGGAGGGGTGACTAATCCGGACTATACGACCCTTGGGACGGCTGGAAACGGCGGGGATGCGGCAATGCAAACCGCAGCCCTGACCCAGGCAACCGCCGATCTGGGACTTGCTACTAATGTTTTAACCGCGATCACTACCATGAATAATGGTATCAACGGGGTCTCCTTCGACCCACTGAATCCCACGGCGACTTCCAACTACGCCACCTCGATTCGCCTGTTCGACAGCCTCGGCAGCACCCACCTGATGACAACCTATTTCACCAAAACGTCTGATCAATCCTGGACATGGAATGCCGTAGTGGATGGTGAGGATCTTGTTGGGGGAACACCAAGAAAACTGACAATCGTCGGTTCAGGCACATTGAACTTTGACGCCAGCGGCAACCTGATCAGTATGAGTGATGCCGGAGGAACCTATCAGCTCTACACCACCCCCGGTGACACCAGCAGCGACCCGGTGGTGCCGGCGCCGGTGGTGCGTACCAACACGGGCGCCCTCGCCTGGTCGAACGGTGCCGTTGCCAGCCAGCAGGTTGCCATCGACATGCAGGTCACTCAATATTCCAGCCCCTCGGTCGTTGCCAGCCAGGAGCAGGATGGCTACGGTACAGGATCACTGGTCAAACTGAGTGTCGATAATCAGGGCAATGTGGTTGGGAACTTCAGCAATGGTCAACCGCGGCTATTAATGCGGCTGGCCCTGGCGAAGTTTACCAATCCTGCAGCTTTAAATAAGATGGGTAACAATATGTGGTCGGTGAGTACCACTTCGGGCGTACCGGTGGTCGGCACTGTCGGTTCGGGGGTTGGGAATATTTTCACCAACGCCCTCGAACAATCCAACGTTGATCTGGCCCAGGAATTTGTCAAAATGATCACCACCCAGCGGGGTTTTTCGGCCAACTCGAAAACCATTACCACCACCGACGAAATGCTCGCCGAGGTCATCAACCTGAAGCGTTAAGGTTCTAAGTCAAAATCATGACAAAGTTGAATGTCGCCCCGGAAAAGGGGCGACATTTTTTTTGACAAGAAACTGAAAAACCAAAGGAGTCTGTTTAACTTGTTGAAAAAACGTATAAAATTTAGCTGAATATCTATTCAATGCACATGGCACAATCTTTGCCATTCAACAGCGGGACAACCAACCCGCAGCAAGTCGGCCATCGACTTACTGACTCAACCTCACGGGGAATGATCCATGGATTTAGCCACACTACTGGGTCTGATCGGTGCCTTCGGCCTGCTGATCGGCGCAATTATGCAGGGCAGCTCGCTGTTGATTTTTTTGGATCTGCCTTCGGCTCTGATTGTTATCGGTGGCACCTTCGGCGTTATTTTGGTGGCCTACCCCTTCAAGGAAATCATGGGGGCCTTCGCGGTTACACGCAAAGCCTTCTTTGTCAAGGAACTCAACCCCGAAGACACCATCAGCAAGCTGATAACCTATGCGGGCAAGGCGCGCAAAGAGGGGATTCTCAGTCTGCAATCGGTGATGAACGACGTTGACGATGATTTCTTTCTTAAGGGTCTGCAAATGGCCGTCGATGGCCAGGAACCCGATGCCCTCAAAGAAATGCTCGACATGGAAATTGAATATATTATGGAACGTCACGATAAGGGTGCCGAAATTTTTGCTTCCATTGGCGGCTATGCGCCGGCCATGGGCATGATTGGTACCCTCATCGGACTGGTTCAGATGCTGCAAACCATGAATGACCCTTCAACGATCGGCCCGGCCATGGCGGTGGCCTTGATTACCACTTTTTACGGTGCGCTGATTGCTAACATCATTGCCTTGCCCATTTCGGCCAAGCTCAAGCTGCGCTCGAAAGGTGAGGTGCTGGTTAAAACTCTGATCACCGAAGGCATGAAGGCCATCCTGGGGGGTGAAAACCCCCGCCTGATGGAACAACGCCTGCACGCTTTTGTTGCTCCCAAACAGCGTCAGAGCAATTTCGGCTAGGAGTGCCTGGTGGCGAAAAAACCCAAAAAAGCCCCAGCTGGGGCGCCCATGTGGATGGTCACTTTCAGCGACATGGTAACGCTGTTGCTGACCTTCTTCGTTTTGCTGCTCTCCATGGCATCGATGGACAAAGTCAAATTCAGCCAGGCGAGCGATTCCCTGGCCGGGGCCTTCGGCGTGATGGCCAGCAGCAATTCCACCGCCATTTCCCCGCCACGGGTTGTGACCTACGCACCGGTGGATGACGATCTGGTTTCGCGGGTGTATAAACGCTTGCGCTCCAAAATACATGAATTGAAAATCGATAAAGATATTACCCTGGTTAAGGATCGCGGGGCTGTCATTTTAAGAATTGAAGACGCGGTGTTGTTTGCGTCAGGTCAAAGCACCCTGAACCGCGCTGCCGAACCCATTCTCGATAAGGTTGCCGAACTGGTGCGGCCTTTGCCTTTCAATATGAAAATCGAAGGCCATACCGACAGTCGCGGCGATTTGATGGCCAACTGGAAGCTCTCCGTTGATCGGGCGGTTTCGGTGCTGGGGTATTTTGTCGGCAAACAGTTGCTGCCCCTCGATCGTTTGGCAGCCACCGGCTATGGCGGGCAAAAACCTTTGTACCCAGAAGACAGCGACGCCGCCCGCGCCCTGAATCGGCGCGTCGAATTTGTCCTCGAAAGCCAGGGTGGCCCCGGTGACAACCTGCCGTATCTGATTGATGCCAGTGAACAGGCACCTTTTTAAACGCACGCCCCCGAGGGGATAACCACAAAACAAGGGACGGATCATGGCGAAAAAAGAAGCAACCACACCCACCGAAGAAGGATCAAAAAAGAAGTTGATCATCATCGCCGCTGTTGTTTTGCTGCTGATTATCGGTGGTGGCGCTGCCTACTTTCTGCTTGGCAACAAGGACAAGAAGGTTGACCCCCAAACCGAAGCAGCCTCTTTGGCCGCTCAGGCCAAGCAGGTCGGTCCCATGGTCAATATTGATACCTTCATTGTCAATATTCTCGATGACCAGGAAAGTCGTTATCTCAAAGCCGCCATCACCCTGGAAGTCGATGCCGAATCAACGGCGACTGAAATCAACAACCGCCTGCCGCAGATCAAAGATGCCATTTTGCTGCTGATCGGCAACAAAACTTACGGCGAATTGCGTGATATGCAAGGGAAACTTCAGCTCCGTGGGGAATTGATCAACCGCCTGAATGAAATTCTGACCAAAGGCAAGGTCAAACGCATTTACTTCACCGATTTCGTGGTTCAGTAGAGAGCAGCCGTGGAACGCATCCTCAGCAAAGAAGAGATTGCCGAACTGCTGTCAGCCGTGCGGCACGGGCAGGTCGAAATTGACCCGGTCGATGATGAAAGCCCAAAGGACAAGCGCCGGGTCTCTCAGCTCAATTTGTTTCGTTCCCAAGGGCCGGAAAACTGGAAACTGCCCAACTTTGATCTGGTGCTCGATGCCTTTGCGCGCAATTACGCAACTTCTTTGGCCAACCGCCTGCAACGTGCCACCAACCTGAAATTGACTGGTTTTGAATCCATGACCTTTGAGGGGTTGCTCCAGCGTCTCAGTGGTCGCGGTGCTATTGGTATCGTCGAACTAGAACCCCTGCGGGGCAATACCCTGGTGGTCTTCAACGAGCAGATTTCCTACGCCCTGGTCGAACTGGTACTGGGCGGCGCTGCCAATGTAAAAAATATTCCACAGCGCCCCATGAGCGCGATTGAGCTGAATGTTATTCATGATGTCGTTGCCGACAGCTGCCCAGATCTGGCCAAAAGTTTTGCTCAGATGCAGACCGTCGAAGCGCATTTGGTCAAAATTGAGAGCAACCTGCGCCTCCTCAGTCATATCAGCCACGATGCGGGCGTACTGGTCGCGCACTACCAGACCAGCATCGATGAAGCCGAAGGCGAAATCACCTTGGTGCTGCCCCACGCATCCCTCGAGCCCCTGGTGGAAAAATACCGCGAACATGCGTCACTGCCCATGTCGACGATCCGCACCAACCAGTGGCAAAAAGCGATCCTCGACGAACTGCAAATGATGGATGTTGAAGTCGAAGCTCAGTTGGCACAAATTTCCTTGCGGGTACGCGATATCCTCAATTTTGAAGTGGGAGATGTCATTGATTTAAACTGTGACCCGGACAGCCCGTTGAAATTGCTGGTTGAAGGACGTGCCAAATTTCAGGGGATTGCCGGTGTTCAGGGGCGACAAAAAGCGATTTTGATAACCGGGGCACTCCCCGATGGAGGTTAATAATGACGGAAAAAAGTAAGGTTGATCAAAAGGCCCTGAGTTCCACCGATAACGCATCGCGCAACGAAAAAGGCATCAACCTTCTGCTTGATATCCCCTTGCAGGTTTCGGTTGAAGTGGGTCGTGCCCGCATTCTGGTGCGTGATCTGCTGCAAATGCAGGAAGGCACCCTGATCGAGCTGGAAAAGCTTGCCGGAGAACCCCTTGATTTGTATGTCAATTCGCGCCTGATTGCGCGCGGCGAAGCGGTGGTCGTGAATGAAAAATTCGGTCTGCGCCTGACGGATGTGGTCAGCCCGTCGGAACGCATCGAGAATCTGGGGTCATGAAAACAGCCCTTCTGAGCGTTTTTTGGGTGCTGGCCCCTATGCTGGTTCTGGCCGCAGGCCCCGCAACCAACGAAGAGAGTTTGTTGATTCCGGCCTTTAAAATGCTCGGGGCCCTGGCCTTGGTCATCGGCCTGTTGCTCCTGTGTTTTGCCGCCAGCCGTAAGGGTTTAAGTTTGCTGCCCGGCAAACGCAGCGGTCAGATCCAGATCCTCGAAACCCGTTCCTTAGGCGGCAAGAAAATGCTGTGTCTGGTGCAGGTGCGCGGGCAGGAACTCCTGCTCGGCGTCAGTGGCGAACGGATTGACTGCCTGACCCGTTTGCCGGCGCGCGATTCTCAGTTTCAGACCACTCTCGAACAGCTTGAACCCAAAGAATCGGCAACCGATCTGGAGACCGGCGCATGAAAATTCTCATTTCTGTACTGGTTTTTTTGCTGACGGCAGGGCCCCAATTTGTCGTCGCCGCCGGGTTGCCGACCATTACCCTGGGGGTTCAGCAGGCCACCGAACCGGCCCAGGTTTCCACCGCCCTGCAGGTGATCATTCTGCTGACGGTGCTTTCCATTGCTCCGGCGATTCTGCTCATGACGACCGGCTTCACCCGCATTGTGATTGTGCTGTCTTTTGTGCGGCAGGCCATGGGCACCCAGCAGGCTCCTTCGAATCAGATTGTCATTGGATTGGCACTTTTTTTAACTTTTTTTGTCATGGCTCCGGTTTTTACCCAAATTAACGAAACCGCCCTGCAACCCTATCTCGAACAGCAGATCGATCAAACTCAGGCCCTCGAAAAGGCTCTGCTACCTATCCGCAATTTCATGTTTTCCCAGGTGGCGGAAAAAGATTTGACCCTGATGCTGTCGATTTCCCAGAGCAGCCAGCCCGAAACCAAAGAAGATGTTTCCCTGCTCACCCTGATTCCGGCCTTCATGCTTTCAGAGCTGAAACGCGCTTTTCAAATGGGCTTTCTGATTTTTGTGCCCTTTCTGGTCATCGACATGGTGGTCGCTTCAATTCTCATGGCCATGGGGATGATGATGCTGCCGCCGATTGTCATTTCCCTGCCCTTTAAAATTCTGTTGTTTGTGCTGGTAGACGGCTGGAGTCTGGTGATTGGTTCGCTGGTTCAGAGCTTCACTTAGTTTCTGCCAGGGAACCTCGTCAAAAAAACGACATGGAATGGAGTGTAGATGACCCCCGAATTTGTGATTGATATCGGACGCCGCGCTCTGGAAACGGCACTGCTGATTTCAGCCCCCATGTTGCTGACCGCCCTGCTGGTTGGGCTGATCATCAGTATTTTTCAGGCCGCCACTCAAATTAATGAACAGACCATGACCTTTATTCCGAAAATTGTCGGTGTTTTCGTGGTGCTGTTGATTTTCGCTCCCTGGATTCTGCAGAAGATGATGACTCTGACCCTGATGATTTTTGACCTGTTGCCGACCCTGGGGCGCTGAGATGGAGATTCCGGCCTTTTCCCTGGTCACATTGCAGGGTTTTCTCCTTTGCCTGGTGCGGATTGGTTCCATGTTTGGCTCCATGCCGGTCTTCAGCGGCGGTCAGGTTCCCATGCAGATCAAGGTTGGGCTGGTGTTCTTAACCAGTATGATTGTCTTCCCGGGCGTGCAAAAATTTCTTCCCGGCAACGAATTAGCCCCCCTGAGCCTGTTACTGCTGATTTTCGGCGAAGCCGCCCTGGGGCTGATGGTCGGCTTTCTGGCCCAGCTGATTTTCATGGCTGCCGAGTTCGGCGGTTCCATTATCGGTTATCAGATGGGCTTCGCCGCCGCTAACGTATTTGATCCCGCGAACCAGCGCCAGGTGGCGTTGATTTCTCAATTTCAAAGCGTGATTGCCATTTTGCTTTTTCTCGCCCTGGATGTTCATCACCTTTTCTTTGAAGCAATCGTCGCCTCATTTTCCGTACTTCAGCCGGGTAGTTTTTCCTTCAGCGGCGACGTGGTTCCCGAGTTGATGAATTTTGCCAACCACTGCTTCATTCTAGCGATCAAACTGGCGGCTCCCATTCTCGCCCTGCTCATCCTTTCCAATTTGACTCTGGGCATCATGGCACGGGTCTTTCCGCAAATGAATGTCTTTATGCTCGCCTTCCCCTTGAATATCGGCATCTCCTTTCTGGTGATGGGTTTAACCCTGTCGGTGGTCGCCGGATTGCTGCAACAGGAATTCTCCCTGCTGGGGGAGCGCTTTTTGCAACTCTTCAGTTTGCTTTAATTTTTCCCACTCACTGCCAATATTCTGTCACGCCGCCCGGCCGCGTGAAACGGAGCTCTCATGGCTGAAGACTCTGACCAGGAACGCTCAGAACAGGCAACCGGCAAACGCCGCGACGATTTTCGCAAACGTGGCCAGGTCGCCCAAAGTAAGGAAGTGGTCACGGCGGCCCTGATGACCATGTCGCTGCTGCTGTGGGTCTTTTACGCCCAATCCTTCTGGCGCAGCCTTGAACAGTTGTTTGCAAACTCTTTACGTCATCTCCATCAGCCTCAACTCTCGGTTTTACGCACCCTGGTACTCACCAACCAAACCATTGCCGAGCTCGGTAGATTACTCTGGCCGGTTTTTTTAATGACCCTGGTGGTGGGTTTCTTCGCGTCGTTTCTGCAGGTTGGGCCGCTCTTTACGACCAAACCCTTCATGCCCGATCTGAGCAAATTCAATCCAATTAAGGGCATGGGGCGGTTTTTTTCCAAGCGTTCGGCTCTTGAGGTGGTCAAGTCCCTCGCCAAGGTTTCTCTGGTCGGTGCCGTTGCCGGTCTGACCCTGGCCAATGAATTTGGCACCGCCCTGCAACTGCTGAGTGTCGATCTGTCGCAAACGATTATTTTCCTGGGCGATGTCGCCTATCTGATTCTGGCTAAGGCCTGTGCCATCTTTATTGTGCTGGGCTTGATCGATTTTCTCTTCACGCGCTGGGAAATGGAGCAGAAGATGAAAATGACCAAGCAAGAAGTCAAAGAAGAATATAAAGAAACCGAGGGTGATCCCCAGCTGAAGGCGCGCGTGCGTTCGGTTCAGCAGCAGATGGCGCGTAAACGCATGATGGCCGAAGTGCCCAAAGCCGATGTCATTATCACCAACCCGACCCACCTTTCCATTGCCATATCCTACCAGCGCGACAGCATGGACGCCCCGCAGATTATTGCCAAGGGAGCCGACCATCTAGCCATGCGTATTCGTGACATTGCCAAAGAATATGCCATTCCGCTGGTAGAAAACGTTCCGGTGGCACGGGCCTTGTACAAGATGGATGTTGGGAGCGCTATTCCCGAAGAAATGTTCAAGGCCGTAGCCGAAATCCTGGCCTATGTTTATAGTTTGAAACGTAATTAACCAACCGAAATCAAAGAAGAAATAGAACAAAATTCCAGCCGGGGCCGCGCGCCGGAATATTGACGTTCCGCGACGGAATATTGGCCAAGACGTAAAAAAACCGGAGACAGTGATGTACCAGATCTTTCTTCAGAACCGCTGGGTTCAACTGATTGTGCGCGCTGATGTTATGGTGGCCCTGGGCCTGGTGTTGGTGTTGATGCTCATGATCCTGCCGGTGCCCGCAGCCTTGCTCGACCTGTTTCTGGCCCTGAATATCACCCTGGCTCTGCTGGTGCTGATCATTTCCCTTTACACTACCAAGGCGCTGGATTTTGCCATCTTCCCCACGGTTTTGCTCACTACCACCCTCTTTCGCCTGTCCCTCAATGTCGCTTCAACCCGCCTGATTCTGCTCCACGGTGAAGAAGGCCCCAGTTCGGCCGGCAGTGTGATTGAATCTTTCGGTCAGTTTGTGGTCGGCGGTAACTATGTGGTCGGTATTGTTATCTTTATCATTCTGGTGATTATTAACTTCATGGTCATCACCAAGGGTGCCGGGCGCGTCGCTGAAGTGGCGGCCCGTTTCACCCTCGATGCCATGCCCGGCAAACAAATGGCCATTGACGCCGACTTGAATGCCGGTCTGATCAATGAAAATGATGCCCGCACGCGCCGCGAAGAAATTGCGCAACAGGCGGATTTTTACGGGGCCATGGATGGTGCCAGCAAGTTTGTCAAGGGCGATGCCATCGCCGGGATCATCATTACGCTCATCAATATCGGCGCGGGCTTCGTCATTGGCGTCGTGCAAAAGGGCATGCCCATGGCCGAAGCCGCCGCCAACTACACCATTTTGACCGTTGGTGATGGCTTGGTGGGCCAGATTCCGGCGCTGATTATTTCAACCGGAGCGGGCATCATGGTCACCCGCACCGCCAGCGGGGAAGACTTCGGCGACGAAATCAAGCGCCAGTTCAGCATCCATCCCCGCGCCCTGTGGGTGGTGGCAGGAATTCTGTCAATTTTTGCCATGATTCCCGGCCTGCCGCAGATTCCCTTTATGGTGCTGGCGCTTTTGGTGGCGACGGTTGCCTGGCGGGTGCAGAAAACCTCTGAACTTGAAGAGGTTGCGCCCGAAGAGCAGAAGGCTCTGCCCGCTGGGGCAGTGGAAGAGAATTATGAAGCCATGCTTGGAGTTGATCTGCTGGAAATGGAAGTCGGTTACGGGCTGATTCCCCTGGTTGACGCCGCCCAGAATGGCGAGCTTTTGCCGCGCATCAAATCGCTCCGCAAGCAGTTTGCCCTCGATATGGGGTTTATTGTTCCGCCGGTGCATATTAAGGACAACCTGCAACTCAAACCCAATGAATACGCCATTATTCTTAAAGGGGTCAAAGTCGGCGGTGGCGAATTGCTGCCCGGTCATTACCTGGCCATGAATCCCGGCACCGCCACCGAAATGATCAAGGGCATTGAAACAACCGAGCCGGCTTTCGGGCTGCCTGCGGTCTGGATCGGCGATGAAAAAAAAGAACGCGCCCAGATCGCCGGTTATACGGTGGTGGATAACACCACGGTGGTTGCGACCCATGTCAGCGAATTGATCCGCCGCCACGCCCACGAACTTCTGGGTCGGCAGGAAACCCAGAATCTGTTGAATAACCTGGCCAAAGATTATCCCAAGCTGGTTGAAGAACTCATTCCGGGGCTACTGAATCTGGGCGTGATTATGCGCGTTTTACAGAATCTGCTGCGTGAACAGGTGAGTATTCGTGATCTGCGCACTATCCTCGAAACTCTGGCCGATTGGGCACCGGTTGTTCATGATGCCGACCAGCTGACCGAACATGTCCGTCAGATGCTTGCGCGGGCCATCAGCAGCCAGTTGAGCACTGACGGGCAGATGCTGGAAGTGATGACCCTGGAGCGCGGGGTTGAAAATCGCTTGCAGGAAGCCTTGCATACGGGCGATCAGGGGTCTTATCTGGCGGTTGAACCCAACTACGCCCAGGCTCTGATCACCAGTCTGCGCAAAGCCGCAGAAGCCTTCCCCGGCGGCAATCCGGTTCTTTTGTGTACCCCGGCGATTCGCGGCCACCTGCGTCGCCTGATCGAACGTTATCTGCCCGCGTTGGCAATTGTTTCTCATAATGAAATCGCATCGCACTTGAAGGTGCGATCCACAGGAACGGTGACCGTCGATGCTCGTTAAAACCTTTACCGCCGAAGATATGCCCCAGGCCCTACAGAAAGTCAAACAGACTTTGGGAGCCGACGCCCTGATTCTTTCGACCCGCACCCTGCGCAAAAAGGGATTGGGGCTGCTCGGCAAACCCCTGATCGAAGTTACTGCCGCCATCGAATCTCCCGCCATGGCCGACCCGCACCAGCGGGCAACTGCCACAAGCGCCGCGGGGATTGCTCCCAAGGCCGTTGCGGCTTATCAGGCTGTTGACCTGGAGCGCTCCCAGAAAAAACCTCAGCGCGATGGCTCGCGGGCGGTGATTGAGCCCCTTGAAATGGAACTGAACCAGTTACGCCAGATGGTTGCCGATCAGAATGTTGGTGATTTACAGCGCGAACTGGCCGGGCTCAAATCTCTGGTCAGCCTGCTGGTTGAAAATCGTGCACAGCTTCAGTCACCGGCCCCAGCAGCGGCCATCAAAACCCCCGCGGCGGCCGCGCCACGAGTTCTCCCGACAGCGTCAGCAAGTTTGACCCGTGTTCTGAGTGAGTGCGGGATTGATGCCGAAGCGGTCGAAACCATCGCACGCTTCGCCGACGCCCGCATGAGTGCCGAACAGCGGCGCGACCCTCAGTTGCAGCATGAGTATCTGCGCGAAATGATCGCCGATCTTCTTCAGATCAGTCCCGCCCCCTGGGGGCCCGCCAGCGAAGGTCAGCGCCGTATCGCCCTGGTAGGGCCAACCGGCGTCGGCAAAACCACCACTCTTGCCAAGCTGGCAGCCACCGCTACCGCCGCCGGGGCGCGGGTCGCATTGATCACCATAGACACCTTTCGGATTGCCGCGGTCGAACAATTGAAGGTGTATGCCGAAATTATGCAGTTACCCGTCGAGGTTGTTTTCAGCCCCGATCAACTGCACGCTGCCTTGAACAATCATCGTGACAAGGATCTGATTCTCATCGATACCGCCGGGCGCAGTCCCCAGGATCATGAAAGCATTGCCGAGCTGGCAGGTTTTTTCACGAGCAACCTGCAGATTGAAAACTGGCTGGTACTGGCCGCCCAAAGTGAAGAGCGGGTGCTGTACAAAACGGTGGAAAATTTTTCACCCCTGGTGCCTGCCAGCCTGGTTTTTACCAAACTGGATGAATGTCTCGGCTGGGGCGTGCTGCTTAATTTGCCCACTCGCACCGGTTTGCCCCTGGCCTGTCTCACCCATGGCCAGCAGGTTCCCGAAGATTTACTCATGGCTGAAGCGCAACTGGTCGCCAGTTGGGTGTTGGGTCATGAACCACAGATACGGAAGGATGCTGTATGAATCAAACAGCCATGGATCAGGCTCACAGCTTACGTCAACGCCCTCAGGGCGTGCCGCAAACCCTTGAGACCAACCATTCTACCCGGGTAATTTCCATCACCAGCGGTAAAGGCGGGGTTGGCAAAACCGCAGTCGTCACCAACGTTGCCATTGCCCTGGCCAAGCAGGGGAAGCGGGTGCTGGTGATCGATGCCGACCTGGGTTTGGCCAATATTGATGTGATTTTGGGTTTGAACCCGATTCACAATCTCAACCATTTTTTCAAGGGAGAATTGGGGCTCGAAGACATTATGGTTGAAGGCCCCTACGGCTTAAAAATTCTGCCTGCCGGTTCAGGGGTACAGCAATACACTCATCTCGATGGCCAGCTGAAAATGCGCTTCATTGATGCCATCGACAACCTGCAGGAAGAATTCGACCTGGTTCTGATCGACACCGAAGCGGGAATTTCCGACAACGTCACCTATTTCAATGTCGCCGCCCAGGACATTCTGGTGGTCACCACGCCCGAACCCACCGCTATCACCGATGCCTATGCCCTGATGAAACTCTTGTCGAGCCAGTATCACCAGAAAAATTTTCTCTTGTGCGTCAACTCGGTGCGCAACAGCAGTGAAGGACTGGATGTTTTTGAAAAACTTACCATGGTTTCCGGGCGCTATCTCGATATCAGCATTGATTACCTGGGCGCGATTCCCTTTGATCGCAAAATGCATGAAGCCGTGCGCGCCCAGCAGGTGATTCAGGAACTTTACCCCGATCATAAGGTCTCAAAAGCTTTTGTCGCGCTGGCCGAGAGTCTGATGGAAGCCCCGGCCCATGACCGTCCCAAGGGCACACTTCAGTTTTTCTTTAAACGGATTTTGGGGGTTGAAGCGGGGCACCACCAATGAGCATCAACGGCTACGGTCCGCCTGGTGCCGCTGAACGGGAAAAGATGATCGAAAATCATCTTCCCCTGGTGCAATATCTGGTCGAGCGCATGCTCAGCCAGGTTCCGGCCTTTGTCAACCGCGAGGATCTGCGCAGTGCAGCCCTGGTCGGTTTGATGGATGCCGCCAGTCGCTTCGATCCGCGCCGTGGCGTGCTCTTCAAAACCTTCGCCGAGCAGCGGATTCGCGGGGCAATTTACGATGAAGTGCGGCGCATGGACTGGTTTTCGCGCTCCATGCGTGACAAGCAATCCCGCCTGAGCCGGGCGATTGACCGCCTCGAAAAAAAACTGCAACGTCAACCCGAGGAGCAGGAAATTGCTGCAGAAATGGAATTGTCCCTCGATGATTATCATGAGCTGCTGATGCAGGTGAGTCATCTGGGCTGCGTCAGCCTCAACGAAACCCTGGATGAGGGTGACAGCGGGCGCAGTTTTATCGACAACCTGGAAGATGTCGCTCAGGAATCGGTGCAGGATCGGATGGAGGCCCAGGAACTCAGCCATGAACTTGCAGGTTATATTGGTGAGCTGTCGGAAAAAGAACAACAGGTGCTCGCACTTTACTACTACGAAGAGCTTTCCCAGAAAGAAATTTCCGAGGTGCTCGCGCTGACGGAAGGACGCATTTCGCAGCTCCACAGCCAGGCCCTGATTAAAATGAAAGTCAAAATGTCACGCAGCCTGCGCGGGCAGAAACCCGGGCCAAAACCATGAGCGTCGCCATGCTGTCTTTCGCCGGGCTGGTGCTGGTATTGGTGATTCTGACCGCCGTAATTCTGGGGCAACGGCGCCAACTGGAACGCCTGCGCGAACAATTGCGTCGCCAACCGCTGAAACAGCAAAAGTCGGCCTTCGATCAGACTTTGGCCCAGGCCGAAACACAGCCGGAGGGAAAACCGGTGGTGCTCGAACAGCCTCGTACTTCGGCTTTTCAAACCGACTTGACCGAACGCTATCGCTGCATCAGCGCCATGGCGCGTCAGGGGCTGAATGCCCACCAGATTTCGACCATTTTGCAGATCAGCGAAGGCGAAGCGCGCCAGGTCATCCGTCTGGCTGGGGTGACGCCGAACTAAACATTTCACCGGTTTGTACCGATACGTCAGGTACAGCTTCAAGGGCATCGACTAACGGAGTTCACACAGATGGGATCAGACAAATACGGAGCATTATCCGGCGCCATTGCCCGCTCACAGATGCTTGACCAAATCAGCCGCAATCTCGCCAATGTTGACACCACCGGCTACAAAAAAGGCAGCCTGACCTTTGAAACCAAGCTGCAAGATGCCGTGGCAACCCGAGACAAGGTTCCGACCAACCAGGTGCAAGCCAGTAGCGAAAATATTGATTTTTCCCAAGGGGTCTTGAATCGAACCGAGGTCGAAACCCATCTGGCAATCAATGGCCCAGGGTTTCTAAAGCTGCAACAGGAAGACGGCCAAATTGTCTACACCCGGCGCGGCAACTTTCGCGCCAGTGCAACGGGCGAACTGGTCACCGCAACCGGTTCGCGCTTGCTCGGCGCCGACGACCTTCCCTTGGTACTGCCGACAACGGATTATATAATCAGCCGTGACGGCAGCGTGATTTCCGAAAATCAAGTGGTTGGTAAAATCCCCCTCTACACCATTGAAGAGACCGATCGTTTACAGCGCGCCCAGACCGGAGCCTTTGTTGCCCCCGCCGGGGTTCTGGCAGTTGAGGATACCAGCTCGGATCTGATGCAGGGCTTTTTAGAATTATCGAATGTCAGCACCATGGAAGAAATGGGTCGCATGGTCTTCAACACCCGCGTTTTCGAGGCCACACAAAAAGTTTTGAACATTTACAGCCAGATGAACAGCAAACTTTCTGATTTAGGTAATTTACAGTAATACCGTCGCAAGGAGACAGTTATGATCAGGGCCCTCTGGACCGCCGCCACCGGCATGGAATCGCAGCAGAGCAATATCGACGTGATCGCCAACAACTTGGCCAACGTCAACAGCACCGGCTTCAAGAAGAGCCGCGCCGATTTCCAGGATATTCTGTACCAGACCGAAAAAATGGCCGGAGCCACCTCCGCCGGCACTGAAGTACCCACCGGCATCCAGGTTGGCCTCGGGGCACGCGTTGCCTCGGTGCAAAAAATCTTTACCACCGGCGACCTGCAACAGAGCGATAACGATCTGGATGTCGCGATCGAAGGCAAAGGCTTTTTCGGTGTCACCCTGCCCGACGGCAGCGAAGGCTATACCCGTTCGGGCGCCTTCAAAACCGACAGTACCGGTCGTCTGGTGACCTCGGACGGTTATCCGATTTTTCCGGAAATTGTTATTCCTGACAACGCCACTCAGGTGTCCATCAGTGAAGGCGGCGTTGTTGAAGTTGTCCAGGACGGCGGCGCCAACGCCACCGAAGTGGGCACCATCACTCTGGCCCGTTTCCAGAACCCCGCCGGGCTCAACGCCATTGGGCGCAACATCTTTAAAGAAACCAGCAGCAGCGGATCCCCAACCAGTGGCACCCCCGGCGAGGAAGGCTATGGAACCCTGGCCCAGGGGTTTCTGGAAGGCTCCAATGTCAGCGTCATGGAAGAAATGGTTAATATGATCGCCGGGCAGCGCGCCTATGAAGTCAATTCCAAAACCATCAGCACTGCCGATGAGATGCTGTCCATGGCCAACAACCTGGTACGTTAAAGGATTTGAGTATGGCACAACGAATCACAACGTTATGTTTGCTGCTGATATGTTTGTTGCCGGGTGCGTTGATGGCTCTGGAACTGCCCCTGCAGACCAAGGTTGAAGTCAGTTCAGATCAGGTGGTGCTGCGCGATTTATTGGCACCGGTCGATGCCGACCGTTTGGATAAACTGAGTGGCGAAATTCGCCTGTTTCGCGCCCCGGAACCCGGCATGCACCGCGTAGTCAGCCGCGAAACTCTGGCCCGGTTGGTTAATCATCAGATCGATGCCGGTCAATTACGCTTGAGCGGCGCTGCAGAGGTCACCATTACCCGCCGTGGCATCTGGATTGAGCCCGCCGACATCGAAATGGCCATTGCCGATTTTCTGGCTGAAAATGCCGCACGCTTCCCCGATGTCAAGATGTCTTTTGAAAACATCTCTTTGCCCGCACGTTTTCTGGTGCCCGCCGGCGCAATCAGTTATGAAATTATTCCTTCGGAGCCCGGGCTCATCGGCAGCCGCAGGTTGACCCTTTTGGTTCGTGTCGATGATCAGATCGTCAAAAATCAAAGCCTGCGCGTTGAATTAGTTGCCCATGGGATGGTGGCAACAAGCATGCGTGATCTAAAACGCGGGGATGTTTTGAGTCAGGAAAACCTCAGTTTACAAACGCAGGATATCTCCCAATTACGCTCTGGGCCCTTCTTTGCCCTGGACAAGTTGCTGGGCAAAGAGCTGAAACGCCATGTACGTGCGGGTGAGCCCCTGCAGGAAAGTCAGGTCGATTTCCCGCCCCTGATTGAGCGCGGTTCGCGGGTGACCATCCAGGCCCAGGGGCGCGGCTTGCTCCTGACCGCTTTCGGCGAAGCGCGTCAAAACGGCGAGCTGGGTGATTCTATCCGCGTACGTAACAACAACAGCCAGCGTGAGATTCGTGCCAGAGTTCTTGCTGCCGGGCTGGTAAGTGTGGAGTTTTGATATGAAAAAAAGCGTTCTAATTTTAAGCCTGCTGCTGCTGGGCCTCACGGCCTGCGCTCCCTCAATTACCAAGGTGCCGGTGGCCGAGGTCGAACCAACCGAAGAACTGGTGGTAATGCCGCCTCAGCCCCAGACACCCGGATCCCTGTGGACCGGCTCCTTGCCTGCCCTGGCCAGTGACCGCAAGGGCCGCAATGTCGGCGACATTGTTACCGTCGCTATTTTTGAGAACGCCCGCGCTTCCAAAGAAGCCAGCACCAAGACGGAACGCGATAGCAGCGTTTCAGCCGGAATTGATAATTTTTTTGGTCTGGAACAAAGCCTGCCGAGCAAAATGGATCCCACCCAGCTGATTGGCGCCACTGCCGGTAACAGTTTTTCCGGTAGCGGCAAAACCTCGCGCGCCGAAAACCTGATCGCCTCTTTAACCACCCAGATTATTGAAATTTATCCCAATGGTAATCTCCGCATTTCGGGCAACAAAACCGTGACAGTCAACAATGAAATGCAGATTGTGCAACTAAGCGGTATCGTTCGCACCTCCGATATTTCGCCGTCCAACGTGATTGATTCGAAAAATATTTTAAATGCGCGGATTTCGTACAAGGGGCAGGGCGTGCTGAGCGACAAGCAGCGGCCGGGCTGGTTGGTGCGAACATTGGATACGGTCTGGCCTTTTTGAGCCCGAAAACAGGAGTTATGCTCATGCTGAATATCAAAAATATCCTGATTCTGGCCCTCGCCTTGGTGCTGGCGCCGACCTTTGCCCAGGGGGTGCGCATCAAAGATCTGACCACAATTGAAGGTGTGCGCGGCAATCAACTGGTGGGTTATGGCCTGGTCGTCGGCCTCAACGGCACCGGAGACAGCAAGGACACCAGCTTTACCATCCAGTCGCTGATCAATATGCTTGAACGCATGGGTGTGACGGTCGAGCCCGATAAGGTGCAGGTCGACAACGTCGCGGCAGTCATGGTCACCGCCGAGTTGCCGGCTTTTGCCCGCGCCGGCAGCAATATTGATGTCTCGGTCGCCTCCATCGGGGATGCCGAAAATCTGGCTGGTGGCACCCTGATGATGACACCCCTCAAGGCCGCAGATGGCCAGTATTACGCCGTTGCCCAGGGGCAACTGGTGGTCGGTTCTTTGGCCTTTGGCGGCGAAACCGCCAAGGTGCAAAAAAACCATCCCACTAGCGGCCGCGTACCCGGCGGGGCCATCGTCGAACGCGAGCCCTACAATGATTTCAGCAACCTCAGTTTACTCAAGTATCGCTTGAAAGATGCCGATTTCACCACTCTGGAACGTATGACGCGGGTGGTTAACGCTTATTATGGTGCCCCAGTCGCCAAAGCGATTGACAGTGTCGAAATGCAAATCAACCTGCCTGCAAGCTACCAGAACCGCCTGATTGAATTTGTCGCCGAAATTGAAAATCTGGATGTCACCCCCGACAGCTTGGCGCGCATTGTCGTCAATGAAAAAACCGGCACCATCGTCATGGGTAGCAATGTGCGCATTTCTACCGTGGCAGTTTCTCACGGCAACCTCAGTTTGACCATCAGTGAAGCGGCCAAGGTGTCACAACCCAACCCCCTTGGCACTGGCCGTACCGTGGTCGTGCCGGAAACATCCATGAATGTGGTTGAAGAGAAAAGCAATATTATCGTGATGAATATGGGAGCGAGCATCGGCGATGTCGCCAGCGCCCTCAATGCTATCGGGGCCAGCCCGCGCGATTTAATTGCCATTTTTCAGGCGATTAAGGTTGCCGGTGCTCTGCATGCCGAACTGGTAATTTTGTAATGGATATCACTGAACAAAGCCGTCTGCTGGCGAGCATGGCCCTGAGCACAAAAAAAACGCCCACACCGACCACCAAAGATCGGGTACAAAAGACTGCCCAGGAGTTCGAAGCCATTTTTGTTCAGCAGATGTTCAAGGAGATGCGTCGCACCATTCCCGAGGGCGGCTTGCTTCCCAAGGGTAATGCCGAAGAGATTTTTACCTCCATGCAAGATATGGAAGCTGCCCGCCAACTCACCACCCATGGCGGTATCGGCCTGGCAGAGGTGCTGGCCGCCCAGATGCGCAAGGGCCTTCCCTGAGGAACCCAGGGGCTTAGATCGCCAGCACGTCGGACTCAACATTGAAGCGAAAAATCTTCAGCCGACCGGCAGTGTCAAGCAGGCTGATGGTAATTTTGGCGGGGCCACTGGTATAGTGCGCATTAACCCTGTAGCTGAGAATGGTTTTTTCACCCGCTTCGCTGAAACTCTCTTCAAACTGAGGTTCATCAAAGCCTTCCAGCCGCCCCAATCGCGCGAGCGCGCCGACGATTCGGTCAAAATTTTCAGCCGATATTTTGGCTAAAAACTCATCCGCCATGTAGGTGCGAGCGATGGCGGGATTCCAGGTTGATACAGCGGGAATCACTGTTTTGATATAGGGCAGGGCGCGCGACGCGTAAAACTCCTCCTGTTGGGCGGCGCGATAACGGAAACTGCCAATAATTATTGCGGCAACCAGCACCAGCATGCCGGCAAAAAGAGCCAATTTTTTCTTCATTGATCCTTCTCCATTTTCTGTGGCACAGGTTCCGCGTCAAAGGCTTCTTCGGGCACTGGCGGGCGCTCAAAACTCAAGCGTCCCAGCAGCCCATCGCGCAGCTCGCGCAAAAAGAGTTCGGCCGCCCGCCGTGAATCAACCTCACCGCCAGCCACCAGACAGCCACGTTTGGCACCGATGGCGGTCAATAACGCGCCGGATTCCGCTGCCAATTCCGCCATTTTATAGCGTTGACGCAGCCTATCCGGGTAGCTTTGCCGCAACCAGCCCAGAGCAAACAGGGCAATTTCGACCTGATCGTAGGCATTTTCGCCAATCGCCCCGCTGGTTGCCAAACGTCGTGCCCCCTCCTGGTCTTCCAGATGTGGCCACAGCAAGCCCGGCGTATCCGACAACAAAATACCGTTGCGCAAATCAATTTGCTGATGACAGGTGGTGATGGCTGGTTTGTCGCCCACCCGGGCGATTTTTTTGCCCGCCAGAGTATTGATCAGGGTCGATTTCCCCACATTGGGAATGCCGACAATCATCACCCGCAGGGGACGCCCCGGCTTGCCCCGCTTGGGCACCAGTTTGCGACACAGCTTCTGTAAACTGGCGGCGGCGGTGTGGTTCCTGGCAGTCAGGGGCAGGGCCTTGACACCCTCTTCATGTTCGAAATAGCCCTTCCAGGCCCGGGTCACAACCGGATCGGCGAGATCTTCCTTGTTCAGCACCCGGATGAAAGGCCGTCGGCCACGCAACTCTTGCATCAGGGGATTGGCACTACTCTGCGGCAAGCGCGCATCCAGCACCTCAACGACCAGATCACTATTTTTCAACAGGTCATTGATCAGCTCACGGGCTTTTTTCATATGGCCCGGATACCAGCCAATTTGCATCGTTTTTCTCCAGCTCTGGTCAAAAAACATCTTAGAAAGGCTAAGACGCGCGCATTATGCCACAGCTGGAAGCAAATAAGGGTAACTATTCCCCCTGCGTAAGCCCGAGACCGCCATATGAGGCTTAGCTGTCACCCGGATGGCGACAACTAAGCGCAAGGAGGGATTCATGCAGCCGGGGGAAATGGGCCTCGGGCCCTGGGTCTCCGGAGCTGAAGAGAGGCAAAAGCGGCAGGTTTTATTCCGGGATATTCGGCAGGGTCGTCAGCTCGCCTTTATGGTTCCGCAAGGTATATTCCTTGGCCTTCTTATTAACTATATAATAATCGGGCATCAGGGGAATTTTGCCGATATTGGTAGCAACCACAGACATGGGCTGAGCCAGACCGGTGGTATGGCCGCGCAGAGCGTCGCGGATGAGTTCGGCGCCCTTTTCAATCGGGGTGCGGAAATGATCAATCCCGGGGGCCGCTTCACAGTAGAAGACGTAGTAAGGCTTGATGCGCACCGACAACAATTTCTGGTGCAGATGACGGAAGGTTTCGACGTCGTCGTTGATCCCCTTGAGGAGCACCGCCTGGTTGCCGACGTTGACGCCGCAGCCAAGCAGATCGTAAACGGCGCGGGCCGTCTCTTCGCTCAGCTCTTTGGGGTGATTACACTGGGTGTTGAGCCAGATGGGCACCTTGTGATAACCACCCAGCACCTTTTTCAACCCGGCATCAATCCGTTGGGGGAGCACTATGGGCGTTCGTGTGCCGAAGCGGATCATTTCGACATGGGGCAATTCACGCAGTTTGCGGATGAGATATTCCAGCTGCTCGTCGGCCAACAGAAAGGGATCACCTCCGGTGACCAGCACATCGCGCACTTCGGGATGTGCTGCGAGCCAGTGCAGACCCTCATCAAGGTTAAAATTGAGTTTGAGGTTGCCATCAACCACCAGCTCTTTGCGGAAGCAGTGGCGGCAATAAACGCCGCAGGTCTGGGTGACGGTAAAGGCAACCCGGTCACGATACTGGCGCGCAATACTGTCGGGTCGCACCTCGTCCGTGGCGCGATTTTCCTTCCACACCAAATAATCTTCCATCCCGTAACAGTTCTGCTTTTCCAGCGCCGAAGGAATCACCTGTTTGCGAATCGGGCAGTTAGGGTCATCTTTGTCCATCAGGGAGGCGAAATGTGGCGTGGTTCCCCAGGTGGTTTTGTTGTCGGACAAAACCGCACGTTCTTCCTCACTCAGGTTGACATAGGTGCTGAGGCGTTCGGGCGTATTTACAAATTTTTTGAGCTGTTCTTTCCAGTTCATCAGTTAAAACCTTTGGGTTAATGGTGCGATTAAAAACGATTTTCGCCGGGCTGGAAGCGATTTCAGGCAGGGTTGAGCAAGCGGATGAAAAGTGTTCTGCGGGGGTTGGGTTTGGGCCTGAAGACTGTCGTGATCCTGACCAGCAGGAGCGAAAATTTTTCCTTCGGACGAATTTTATGAGTACAAATTATTAGTACACGTACGTTTATAACAAAAAAACGCCCCTGGTGTCAAAAAGCCACAGATCTCAGTGCAACCGGCAGCTTCCGGCGGGACACTTTTTTTTAGGCAACAAATAACGAAAGCGGGCAAAGAGGGTGTAGCCGATGTTGGCACCCAGGCGAATACCGGGCAGATCGACGGTTTTGCCTAAAAAGCCATACAGGGGCGAGGAAGGAAAGGCCTGCCAGATTTTAATAAAGGCATCAATTCCGGTAAAATACTGGCCGGCAGCATCACGCACATGAAGTTTTTCCATGAACTCCTCATGGCTGCGTCCATATACGTCAGCTGCAAAATCAGGCGCACTGATATCGATAAAAATCAGCCGATTTTCGTGGTTGCGCCGTTTGTACAGTTCCATTTCACGTGAACAGACGACGCAGTGCCCGTCATAAAAAATCTGGAGAGGAAAGTGCGTTAGTGTTTTTGCCATGGCGCCGTCTCCTGGGCTTTCGTGTTCTCTCATGCTAAATCACCCCCCTTGTGCAGGGCAAACCTGCGTGGAAACCCTTGCTACATACACACACGCAGGATCTGGGCGAGGTCGGTCTGGCCGGCCAGAACCTTGCCGACGCCATCCATGGTCAGGGTGTGCATGCCCGCATCCATAGCCAGGGCGATGAGGTCGTCAAGGGGGGCACGCTCTTTGATCGCCCGGCGCACGGCCGGAGTTGGAGACAGCAATTCATGAATCGCCAGGCGTCCGCGGTAGCCGGTGTGGTTGCATTGGTCGCAACCGGTTTTGCGATGGAGCTTTAAGCTTGCCACCGCCGTCGGCATGGCGTGACGCAGATACTCCTGTTCGCCATACACGTGCATCAGTTGTTCAAACTCTTCGGCACTCGGAGTGTAGGCTTGGCAACAAGATTGACACAAGCGTCGCGCCAGACGTTGGGCCAGAATCCCGAGCATGGCATTGGCAAAATTGTAAGGATCCATCCCCATTTCGATCAGGCGCACCACGGTTTCCGCGGCCCCGTTTGTATGCAGGGTGCTGAAAACCAGATGCCCGGTGAGGGACGCCTCAATGGCAATCTTGGCGGTTTCGGCGTCGCGCATTTCGCCGACCATAATCACATCGGGATCGGCACGCAAAAAAGACCGTAAGGCCTGATCGAAAGTAAAGCCGATTTTCGGATTCACCTGCACCTGGCGCAGGCCGGGCTGGGTAATTTCGACCGGATCTTCGGCTGTCCAGATTTTGCGGTCAGGCGTATTGATCGCGCCTAGTGCCGAATGCAGGGTGGTGGTTTTGCCCGAACCGGTGGGGCCGACACAGAGAATAATCCCGTAGGGTTTGGAGAGCATTGCGTTGAAGAGTTCAAGATTGTGGGCGGTAAAGCCCATTTCCGTCAGTTTCAGGGGTTGGGACGACGATAAAATTCGCAAGACCGCATCTTCCTGACCACCTGCTGTCGGGGTGACTTCAATCCGGAACTCGATTTTGCGTCGATCGGAACGCATGATAATTTTACCGCTTTGTGGCCGACGACGCTCGGCAATATCGAGCTTGGCAATGATTTTCAAGCGTGAAATCACCGCGCGTTTGAACCCACTGGCGATCTGATGAGCCTGCATACAAATGCCATCAACCCGATAGCGAATTTGCAAGGGCTGGTTGGCCGCTCCCGGCTCGAAATGAATGTCGGAGGCGCCCTTGCGAAACGCATCGAGCAGAATGCGGTTGACCAGAATAATAATTTGCGAATCGGTTTCACTGGCCGCTGAATCGACCGACTCTTCACTGCTGTCATCAACCCTGATCTGCTCATTGGCGAGCTCACCAATGAGGTCGGCGAGCTGACCTTCGTTGCCGTAATGTTTTTCGATGGCGGCGCTGATTTTTGCGGCGGGGGCCGCGACAAATTCGATGATTAAATTGGTGTGAAAGCGCAAATTATCCCCCACGACCGGATCGGTCGGATCCGAGGTTGCCAGGGTCAGATATTTGCGATCGAGCTTGAGCGGCAAAACCTTGTACTGCCTGGCCATTGAGCCAGTCAGGGTATTCAAGGCGTCCTCATGAGGACTGACCTCTTCCAGGTCGACTATCGGCATGCGAAATTTGGCGGAAAGAGCCTGAAGCAACTGATCTTCGTTGATCAGGCCTTTTTCAATCAGTAATTCGCCGACACGTTTTTTTTTGCCTGCGGCCTGATCGCGCAGGGCTTCGTCCACTTGCTCGCGGGTAACCAACCCGGCCTGAATCAACAAATCCCCGATGCGCACGCGTTGAAGGCTGTCCGCTGTTTTGGCCCGACTGGCAATTTCGTCGATTTCTGTCTGCTGAATCTGGGTTTTTTCCGCAATAATTTCGCCAATTTTTCTGTTTCTCAGCCGCGTTTGTTCCTGCAAAATCGGCTGAATCATATTTTCCTTAAGCCAACCCTTTTCTTCGAGAATGTCACTTAAAGGGCGGGTTTCTAAGCGCTGACGAATTCCGAAGGGGGTAAAAAAAACGTTGCGGTAGGACGCTTGCGGATCAACGGGAAAAGCAAAGAACCCATGTTTATGGTTCTGGCTCTCGGGAACCCGCATTTCGAAGACTTCGCCCGTGGTTGTTTCAATTTTTTCAACCAGCTCTCCCTCTTTGATCGGCAACTGCCAGCCACTCTTGTCGAGCACCATCAAATAACAAAGTTCCGTCAGGGGCAAATCGACAATCTCCTGACAGCGCACAAGCTCGACGTGCACCTTGCTGTCATGGGGATGAAAAGGCCGCAGAAGATGAACCTCTTCTTGCCGCCCCGACAAAAATTTGAGAATCATCGGATGCTTCATACCAGCTCCTGCCGCACTCATTGCTTTTATCGTAACTTCTTTACCCTGCGCAAGCCCGAGGCCGCCATGGAAGGGGTCGCTTTCGCCCAGATGGTGGCAGCTCAGCGCAAGAGCAGATTCATGCAGCTCGAGGAATGGGGGTCTCGGAACCTGCCTCCAGGGAGTTGAAGAGATGCCTTTTATCTACCAAAAGCGCTGACAGCCGACAATCTCCGCGTTTGCGGGAAAATACCCCTGAGCCAAGTTTTGCTGTTGTTCAACTATAAAAAGTCATACCCGCTTTTGCAAGGAACAGATTTTCTCCGGCGGGACTTGCGCCTTTGGTTGTTGAATTTCCTTCATATTATCCTGCGGTTTCACGAATTTTATCGGTGTTGATCTGCGTGAATCTATGGATCTGGACTCTTAAGATTTTTTTGCAGCCCCACCTTAGCGCCCGCGAGCGGGCAAGTTTAAAAATATCAGACTATTTTGGTCGGGTTTGTTGACCTGACCGTGGTTCCGGTTTAATCTGTGCTTCATATTCATTCAAGCAACAGCTGCCCGCTGCCATAATGATCGGCGCCTCTTTTTTTTGCTACTTTTTCAGGGACAGGAAGATGGAACGAATATATCTGGATAACAACGCCACCACCATCGTCGACCCCTTGGTACGCGATGCCATGGATCCCTTCTATTGCCATATGTACGGCAATCCCAACTCTTTGCATTCCTTTGGCATTGAAGTTCGCCCCTACCTGCATCAGGCCATGGAACAACTTTACCTTGGCCTCAATGCCGCCGATGAAGACGATATTGTCATCAATTCATGCGCCACCGAAGGTAACAACACCGTCATCCTCGGTTTTTATTTCAATCTGCTGAAAGATACGCGCAAGAAACACATCATTACCACCCAGCTTGAACACCCCTGTATCCGCGAATCCTGTCGCTTTCTGGAACAACATGGCGTCAAGGTCACCTATCTGGCCCCCGATCGCGACGGCATGATCACTGCGGCCGCCGTCAAAGAAGCCCTCACCGATCAAACCGCCCTGGTTTCGGTGATGTGGGCCAATAATGAAACCGGCCTGATTCTGCCAATCAAGGACATTGCCGAAGTCTGCAAGGAGCGCGGCGTTTATTTGCATACCGACGCGGTTCAGGCCATCGGCAAAATCAAAGTCGATCTGCAAGATGTCCCGGTCGATTACTTAACCTTCAGTGCGCATAAATTTCACGGCCCCAAAGGTGTGGGCGGCTTGTATATTCGCAACGGTGTCAGCCTGCCACCACTCTTGCATGGCGGTGAGCAGATGGGCGGTCGGCGGGCCGGAACCGTGGATGTGGCCGGCATGGTGGCCATGGGCAAGGCGATGGAATTGGCGAACACGCATTTGCCTTTTGAAAACACCGAAATCCGCCGCCTGCGCGATAAACTCGAAGACGCCCTGCTTAAAATGGAGGATGTCATGGTGGTCGGTAAGCGCGAATTGCGCACCCCCAATACGGTCTATGTGAGTATTCGTGGGGTCGAAGGCGAAGCCATGATCTGGGATCTCAACCAGAACGGTATCGCCGCCTCTACCGGGAGCGCCTGTGCATCGGAATCTTTGGAGGCCAGTCCGATCCTGACCGCCATTGGCGCCGACCGCGAACTGGCACACACCGGGGTGCGCCTGAGTCTGTCCCGTTTCACTACCGAGCAGGAAATCGACTTCACCATTTACGTTATCAGCAAGGCCGTGGCACGTTTGCGCAAGATGTCAACTTCCTACTGAGAAAATTGTTCGTAAAACAGGAGAAAAAACATGGCTAAAAAAGATCTCATCGGCGGCGAACTCTGGGAACAATACTCCAGCAAAGTTGCCGACCGCATGAATAATCCGCGTAATTTCGGAGACCTGACGGAAGCTGATGCCAAAAAACTGGGCGGACGCCTGGTGATTGCCAACGAAGGTGCCGAATCCTGCGGCGACACCGTGCGCCTGTTCTGGATTGTTGATGAAAAAACCCACGTCATTAAAAAAGCTAGCTTCAAATCTTTCGGCTGCGGCACCGCCATTGCCGCCACCGATATGATGGCCGAAATGTGCATTGGCAAAACTGTGGATGACGCCGCGAAAATCACCAATCTCGATGTGGAACATGCCCTGCGTGACGAGGTCGATAAGGCCGCGGTGCCGCCACAGAAGATGCATTGCAGCGTTATGGCCTACGAAGTGATCAAGCGCGCCACCTCCATCTACCGCAATGTCGACATTTCGACCCTTGATGACGCCAATATTGTTTGCGAGTGTGCCCGCGTCACCCTGCAAACCGTTGAAGATGCCATTCGCATCAACGACCTGAAAACTGTTGAAGACATCACTGATTACACCAAGGCCGGGGCCTTCTGTAAATCGTGCATCCGCCCCGGCGGTCACGAAAAACGTACCCATTATCTGGTCGACATTCTGGCACGGGTGCGGGCCGATATCGAGCGCGAGCGCAATCCACAAAAATCGGCGGCCGACGATTTCGCCAAATTGTCCGTCGTCAAACAGATCAAAGCCGTAGAGGCGGCCCTGGATGAATTTGTCCGTCCCGCCCTCGCCCGTGACGGCGGCGGCATTGAGCTTGAGAACATCACCCCCGCCGAAGACGGCAGCGTGCAGGTACACCTGAGTTATCAGGGCTCCTGTAAGGGCTGCGCCGGCAGCGTCGCCGGCACCCTTACCTTTGTCGAGCAGACCCTGCGGAAAGAAGTCAGCGCTAAGATCCGCGGCGTTGTCGTTTAACCTTCAAGGGCCGGGGAGGGGGAATTTCACCCGACCCGGCCCTTGTGCCTGCCGCTGATCATCAATCCTGGTTCAAAAAAGGCTCATGAAATCCTGGCTCTAGTACCCTGTAACGCATAGGATCTCGTAAGATTGCGCAGGGATTTTTCGTGTCAGTAAGGCATGATGATCGCTGCCTAGCCATAGCTAAACAGCGATTATCATAACGCAGCTGACGCGGATAATAACCAGCAAGATGCGAAAGATTATGTGTTATAGGGTACTAGGCGGGGATCCAGTAACAACGCTTGGGCGAAACAATTTTTTCGGCTTTTTTCAGTTGCACCATCGCCTTGTCGACCTCTTTCCGTTCAAGACCGCCCAGTTCAGCGATTTTTCCGGCGTTGAGGGGCTGGCCTGCGGCATGCATAACTTCGAGAACTTTTTCAGTAAGATCCATGATTCCCATCTCCTTTTTTGGCGTTATTCGTGTTTGTCGCACAGATTGACAACGGAGCTCAGTAAAACAACTCCTCCTGCTCGCCCTTGATACCCTGGGCTTCAATTGCCGCGGCCAGAGAAGCCAATTCAGGCGACAACGGCTGATTGCGTAAGCCCTGTAACAAAAGCCTGTCCCTGGCGCTGATCGGCAAGCCGTGTTTCAATTTTTTCAATTCTTCCGCCCCCATTTTCCAGGGCGACCAGCTGCACGTATTCTGTTGCCACAGGCGGCCAAGGGTCAAGGCTATCTGAATCCCGGCAGGATCGGGATCACAAGAAATTTTCGCCGGTGCGGGGCAAAGGGCTATCAACCTGGCGACCGCAGTTTGCCACCACAGAGGTGGATGGCCGGGCACCCAAAGAACCGCCTCGTGAGGTTTTGCTTGGCGGGCAACCTTTTCAAAGCAGGTTTGATTTTCAATGATGAGCCAGTGTTTGGGGCGGGCGGAAACCGATTGCAGCGCGGCCAGGGTGGCGGGAGTCAAAGCAATAAAGTCGGGAAGGACGCCGAGGTCGAGCTGCCCTGTGGCAAAACACAGCCGGAAGGAAGCGCGCAAACACAGGGTGGCCGTATGGCGGCCAATTTTCCACTCTTCGAGATCAAGCGCGTCACTTAACCAGCGCCATTCACTGTCGCTGATGGCCTTGGTGCTGCCGCGGGCAAACTGAGAAAAGTCGCGGCGACTGCCAAAATGTTCGTGCTCTTGCCAGGCCTCCAGCGCCAGCAGCAGTTCATGCCGTTTGAGCGCCCGTTCCGGCGGCATTGCGGCTAGATCCTGACGCAAGTCTTCAAGCTGTGAGTCGCCAAATTGCGACCTATTGAGTTTTTGATGCTGCGCCGCCAGTTTTTCGCGGTTTTTCAGCCCAAGCCGTTCGCGAAGGGGCTCAAGCGCGAGAAACTCGACCTGGGTGGCTTCCCACCGGCCCCGATTACGGCGCTCTTCAATTTGAATCCAGCCAGTTTCCATCAGGGCCTGCAGCAACTCGTTGGCCTCGTTGACGCGATTTGAACCGGCAATTTTTAGCAGCGCACTCCAGCGTCTACTCGCAGAGGTGCCCTTCAGCCACTGTTTAAGCAGATGTTTGCGCGTGGTCGACCACAGTTGCAGCGGTTGTTCCTGCGGCACAAAAGCTCGGCGTCTGCGCTTGCCGCGCAAAGTGCTTTTTGCCCCGACATTCAGCCGTTGCGTGCAGATTCCAGCTTTGTCGGGTGCAGACCACTCTGAGGGCGGTGTGCTAGCTGACATTGTCACCCTCTGTCTGGCGGCGGATGAACGCAATCGGCGGGGCCCAGAGTTCGGGATGCCGACGTTTCTGCGTGACCAGGCTCAAATCACTTGGTTTAAAAACGTTGGTATTCTGTGTATTTGGTGTTGTCAAAACATATTGAGCACCGCTTTCGAGCAGAAAGTTGCTGACGCGGTCGATATTGAGAATATCAAGGTGAGCGAAGGGTTCATCAACAAAAACAAAACCGCCGCTCTCTTCTTTTTCCATCAACAGCCCAATCAGTAAGATCAGCGACTTCATAACCTGCTGCCCACCGCTGGCCTCGTCGGCGCTCTTCTGATCGAAACTGAAGGACACGGCCAACCCGGCCTTGGTCAAGCTGAGATCATCATTATCGAGATAAGGCGGTGTAATGGTAATATCGACTTCGGCTAACTTCCCCAGTTTGCGGATATTGGCCGAATAGAGACGCACCGTGCCTTTAAGCACGTTAATGTACTGCTCACGCGCATTGTTGGTTGCAATAAGATACTGGCGATAATGAAAGCGCCGGGTCTTGATGCTTTCTTCTTTAAGGTGATAATCCTGCTCCATTTTGGTGTAAATGGTTTCGAGGCTTTCATCGGTTTCCCACTCACCGGCATCGAGATCCTGACCAATCAACTCAATCTGCCGCCGCACGCTGACGGCCTTACCGTACTTTTCGATAATATTCTCCAGCGCCTTGGCATTGCGCCACGCCCGGGGCAGTTTGCGGCCCATGACTCGATAGTGACGCAGACGCTGTTTCTGACTTGCCCGATGGTCAGCCAATTCGGCCTGTTCCCTATCGAGATAACCCTGTTCGATGTGTATCTGGCTGTTCAAGCCACTGATTTCGGCGCGCAGATCGCTGATCTGACCCGACAGCAGACGCTGCTCGCTCTGCAAGTCTGACAGCGCGTCGGTCTGGCGCGCCAAGTCGGACTGCACCTGCGGCCATTGGTCGGCGGCCCGCGCGAAGCTGCCGGCCTCGGCGGCTAATTGGCTATCGGCGTCAACTCCTTCGAGCAGATTTTCGATCTGCGTGCGGCGTTGTTCGTAGGCTTCAAGTTCGTGCTGAAGCTTTAGCAGCAACTGCTGCTGTTCCTTAAGCGCAAGCGTCAGGGACTGTATCCGCGCCAGCTGGGCCGCTGCGCCGAATTGAAAATCTTTCTGTTCGACCCCGATATAGCGTCCGCCGCGATGCTCGCGATGGTAGCCCTCCAGAGTCACCCAATCCTGACCACTGGGCAGATGCTGTGCGGCTGCCACATCGGTCACCCTTTGAACGCGATCAAGCAGGCGTGGTAGCCAGCTCGGTGGCAGCTGCTTGAATTCAACCACCTCCAACAGTGAACCGGGGGAGCCTTTGCCGCTGCTGCTGCGCTCGGGAACTACGAAATTGCAATAGCGATGCGCAGTGCCCAGGGCCCAGGCGCGCTGCCGATCGTTGGGATCTTCGAGCAGAACTACATGCGCAAACGAGCGCAACACCCCTTCGATAGCGGTCTGCCAGAGCGGGTCGAGCACTTCAACAATTTCGGTCAACAAGCAGTGCCCGATCTGCGCTTCGTTGAGGGCCTGGCGAAAAGTTTCGACAAAGCTCGGCAGCGCCCGGTGGCCGGCTCGTTCAGCGCGCAGGGCACTCTTTAAGTTGTCGATTTTAGCGCAGGCATCGTCCCGGTCATTTTCCCTGCGCCCGATGCTACGCAGCAATTCGGCACGCTCCTGCGTCAACGGAACTTCATCGACCCCCTGCTGTTTTTGCGCCACCAAAGCTTCCAGCTCTTGCTTGCGTTGAAGCGTGGCTTCAAGCTGCCAAGCCCTTTTTTTCAGGGCCTCAAAATCGGGTTTCAGTTCGCTGATTTTCTCGTCACTTGCGTTCTTTTGTCCCTGCAGTTTTAGCAAGCGTTCCGTTAAAACCTGCGTGTCACGCCGCTTAACCGCAAGCTGCTGTTGTTTTTCGCCCAACAAATGTTCTTGTTTGATAAATTGCTTGCGCCCGGCACAAATTTGTTCGCGCAGCTCCGCCAGTTCGGCACGCGGTAAAATTTCACATTCAAGATGATCACGTTCCTGCTTGCGATTCTGCCATTCACGCAGATTATTCACGCGCCCGCGCATATCATTAAGCCGAATGCCGAGGGAACCGAGGTCGTCCTCCAGGCTGTCGAGTTCCTGCTTGGTTTCGTTGAGCTCATGTTTCGCCTGGCGATAGTTGTCGAGCACTTCGCCGTCGCCAAAGGAATCAAACACCAGATCAAGCAATTGTTTGGGCGAATAGTCACAAAGCTTGTCGGTTGCGCCCTGCTCAAGAGCCAGCACCCGCCGGATGGCCGGTGTCACCCCGGCGTTAGCGAGGCGCGTCTGATAATCGCGTACGCCGAGGAGCTCTGCCCCCTCTTCGTTTAATACCTCGATGGGAACATTGCCATCGGCGACCATGTACTGCCGTTTCCAGTCGCCTCCCTTTTTCTGAATGCGGCAGGCCAGAGTTATTTCTGCGCTCAGGGAAGGGAAAAACGGCAGACGGCCTGAATCAGACCGTTCATTACTGACCACGGCCCGCAGCCAGGAGAAGGGTTTAGCGTTACGCCGCACATAGCGTTTATAATCGCGGCCAGAGGAACATTCCACCCCCAGCAGGGTACGCAAAGCATCAAGCAGAGTGGTCTTACCCGAACCATTTGGTCCGACAATAGTAACGACATCGGCGTCAAATGGCAGCGTGAAGCGCTCCCAGAAATCCCAATGAACCAGCTCCAGAGAGCGAAATTTAAACATTTCCGTCCTCCAGCTCAACATCTTCAGGTGTATCACCCGCCGCAAGGGTTTCCTGCAGATTCCGACCCAGCAGCTCATGCAGCGCGCCGTCGAGAATGCGCTCGGCCAGCTGGTTGTAATCCAGAACCAGATCAAGCAATGGCCCTTCGTGGATCATTTCGCGTTGGCGCAGGATGAAACCTTGCCGTGCCAGGAGGCTTAAATTCCCGTCGATACGGGTTTTCTTGCCGAGCAGGTCACCAAAATCGGCAATCAGCGCAGTTCGGCTGAGGGGGGCGGAAACTTCCTTCCCTTTGGCGAGGGGCTTGTCACTGTTGAACATCTCGGCCTGGTCTTCATTCACTACTTTACGCTCAAGCTGGCGCTGGCGTTTCGGCAGAATGATCAATGCCCAGATCACCATCAACAGCGCCACACAGTCGCGCCCCATGCCACTGGTGTTGGAGATCCAGGCATCGCCACCCCCCATGATTGGCTGTTCCATCTCCCGTTCAAGGACTAAACAGACATGTTCACAATAGGGATTTTCGAGAAAGTTGAGGCCACAGGCTTTCAGTCGCAGTTCCAGCTCCTGCCGAAAAGCTTCGTCGGTCAGGGCACGCGAGACCAGGGGTTCGTCGCGCCGCAGGGCCTGTTGTGCCATCAATTTGGCAATCAAAGTCCGAACTTCAATCTCCACCACTCGCCTCCTCATGCTGCGCCAGGCGAGATAACCACCCTTCGCTCATGTCTTTAATCCCCCGTTCTGCCACCAGAACTCGCCCTTCGGTGACGCGTAATTTGAATGGACTGCGCATAAATTCGGCAATCGACCCGGCTGATTTGGTCGATTTTTCATCTCCAAGCATGGCAACCATCGACAACCGATAGCAGGCCTGCTCGAAGGACTCTGCCGGGATAACCTGAGACAGAGGCGCTTCAGTGACAATTTCTTCGAGGCGTTGTTGAAGCTCTTGCAGTGCCAAATCGTTTTCCCTCGCGACCAGATGCTCAACCGGTGGCGCGCTCAGCTCACCCGGCAAGGCGGTTTCTGCGGCCGCATCGCGCACCCGCTCAACCAGTTCGTACTCTGCCACATCGAGACAGATGTCGCCTAAAACAAAACCTTTTTTCAAAGGGATACGAAAACTTTTGTCCAGCAATTCCGCAAGGCCTGCGGCAGACTTCGAGCGCAGCCAGCTGTTGATATCGGTCGAAGAAAGTCCGCTGGCCCCCAAATGAACCTTCTGGCGTTCCATTTGCCCCAAAGTGCGTTGAAACACCGATGACATGCGCAGCATACGGCTTTGCACCTGACCGATTTTCTGTGCCACCCGGTGCGTCGCCAGATCGATATTCACGGTATCGGCAGTAATTAATTTAATAATTTCCGTGCCTTTTTCAACCCAGGCAATGACTGAATTAAGCTTCTTTTCGGCCTTTTCGATTCTGCTGACGGAGCCGGAGACCACCGCCGTGTTAAATTCTTGTTGCAGCTCGTTCAGGCGCGAAAGCAGATGTTGTAAATCCTCTTCTGAAATTCTGCCGACCGCCTGCCCGGCGGCTAACTGGGAGCTGATATAACCGATTTCACCGCCATCGTCACTCCTGAACTTGATGAGGGTTGAAAGGGCTGAAAGGGCCATTCGTCCATCGGAACTGATCTGATAATAAGACGTTTCGGCATCCCAGACTAACAAACCCTTGGTGCGCAAGCGGTGCATGACCGTATTGAGCTTGGTTTCATCGAGATAGGCAAAATGGCTTTTCAGCTGCTGCGGGCTCCAGTGAGGGGCATCACCCCGCGCACCAATCTCGCGCAGCACCAGCAGGCGGATCAGTACCTCTTCATCGCCGCCATGAAACAGCGCAATAAAGGCCGCCAAGGACGCACGCGCTTGCAGCAGGGGGAAGAGCGCCGGCAGATCCTCGGGCAAGACGCCGGGGCGGAAAAAATTTTCCGTGAGTAAATCAAAATCCATCAGGAATCCTGCGGAAAAAAATCAAAAAGAACCTGAATTTAGAGCGCCTTGAGTAAGGAAGTGCCTAATTCTTTCAGTTGCCATTTTTTCAACACGCCCAAGTTTTCAAGCTGTTCAAAATTCTGCGGATGGGGGTGCGCAATCTGTTCGAGGCTGGCGTTATTGATCAGCACCCCCGGATCGAGGGCATATTTTTTCGCTTGTTTTTTGCGCCAGTCTTTAAGCCGCAACAAACGCTTTTCGGCAGCGGGATCTTTTTCGCGTCGCAGCCTTGGTGCATAACGCGGCAAACGCTCTTCCTCCACCGCCTGGCCCCGTTCCACGGCCTGCATCAAGGCCTTGCCATAGCGCTCGACCAGGCGGGGCGAAATCCCTTCAATGGCCACCAGCCCATGGACGGCGGTTGGTGGCTGGCTGCTGAGCATCAACAGGGATTTGTTGCCCAGCACCTTGTAATGCGGCAAATTGCGCCGCCGGGCCTCGGCATCGCGCCATTGCAATAATTCTTCTAAAATTGCCAGTTGGCGCGGCTTCAACTGGTTGGCACCCTTCAAACGCAAGCAGAGTGGCCCCTCATTTTCGTAGAAGCGCGCCTGTTCGAGCAGGGTAAATTCTTCAGCAACCCAGTCAATACGCCCCAGAGCGGCAAGTTTTTCTTCGAGAATTTCGACCAGCGGGTGCAGGTAGGCGGTATCCCCGGCCGCGTAAAGTATCATTTCACGCCGCAGGGGACGCAGGGTCCAGTCGGCGCGCTGATACTGCTTGTCGAGCTCCAGCCCGAAATACTTGCCCAGAATGTCTGCCAGCCCAAAGCGCTCTTCGCCCAGAAACTGGCAGGAAATCATGGTATCAAACAGACCCGAAATTTCGATGGCGAAATCACGAGCCAAACAGCGGATATCGTAATCGGCGGCGTGGAATATTTTGCGCACCCCAGGGTTGGCCATGAGGGGTCGCAGGGAAGACAGATCGGCCCCGGCCAGAGGATCGATCAAGACGGTTTCTTTGCCAGCGGTAAATTGCAGCAGACAGACCTTCTCTTGATAATGGTGCATGGAGTCGGCTTCCAGATCGACGGCAATACTTTTGTGGCCAGCAAGGGCGGCGGCAAAATCTTCAACTTCGGCAGTGGTGGTCAAAATTTGGGGCAAAGACATTCAGTTTCCAATCAAAGGCAAGAGTTTTTTGTGTGCGCCATGCAGGGCTAACTGAGGCAGTTGCTCCAAAGGCAGCCAGCAACAGTCTCCAGGTTCGGCAACCTGAAGCTGCGTTTCAATTTCGACGCGATAGAAATCAATCTCAAGCGCAAAATGGCTGTAAGTATGACGCGCCCCCCCCAGCAGTACAAGGTTTTTGACGGGCAGCTGCCCGCCAAGGTAGACGGGAATGACCTCTGCCGCGGGTTTGTCCGTTGCTTCGAAGTTTGGAAATTCCCAGAGCCCACCCAATAAGCCCGATGGGGGGCGGCGCCGCACCAGACAAGATTCGCCGGCAACCAGCAGCAACGCCAGTTGACGGCGCAGGGGAACTTTTTTACGCGCCTTTTTCAGCGGTAGTTGGTTGGTTAACCCTAATTGCCGGGCACGACAAAGTTCGGCCAGGGGGCAAGTTGCGCAATGAGGGGTCGAGGAGATACAGACCAGCGCCCCCAGATCCATAATCGCCTGGGTATAATCGTGAACCTGCTGCCGGGGGGTCAGGGCTGCGGCCCAGGCCCAGAGTTTTTTTTCGGCCCCGGTGGAGCGCGGTGGCTCCTGCAGGGCAAACAGGCGACAGAGGACGCGCCGCACATTAGCATCGAGAATCGGCGTTGGCTGTTCATAGGCCAGGGCAGCAATTGCCCCGGCGGTGGAGCGACCAATGCCCGGCAGGCTCATCAATTCAGCAAGCGTGTTGGGAAAACGGCCCTGATAATCCGCCACCACGCGCTGGGCGGTAGCGTGGAGATTGCGCGCCCGGGCATAGTATCCCAGCCCGGCCCAGAGATCGATCACCTGTTCAAGAGGCGCTGCCGCCAGCCGCTCAAGGGTTGGAAACTGGTGCAAAAAGTGCTGATAATATTCGACCACCGCCGCAACGGTGGTCTGCTGCAACATAATTTCAGCCAGCCAGATGCGATAAGCGTCGCGGGTCTTGCGCCAAGGCAGCTCTCGCCCGGCGCGAGCGTACCAGTTCAGCAATAGCCGGGACATCTCCGGCGGAGCGAAGTGCCATGAATCTAGATCTTCGAGCTGGGCATTTGGCACGGAATCCGTCACCTCCGCCTAGCCGATTTCCTGCACTGCGGCCAGGGTAGCTTCCATCTCTTCGCGCGTGCCGATAGAAATTCGCAGGCCGTGCTTCAACAGCGGATCACTGAAATGGCGCACCAGAATTTTTCGCTCGAACAGTGCCTGATACACCCGCTCGCCATCCAGATCGAGGGGCGTGGCAAAAATGAAGTTGGCCTGGGAAGGTACCACCCGATAGCCCAGTTGGCGCAGTTCGCTGCTGAACCATTCGCGGGTTTTACGAATTTTGGCGACATTTTCCTGCAACCAGGCTTGATCTGCCAAAGCCGCCGTCGCCGCGACCAGCGCCAGGCGGTCAAGATGGTAATGATCGCGGATCTTGTCAAGAGCCGCCACCACTTCGGGGCGCGCCACCGCCAGCCCCAGCCGCATACCGGCCAGGGAGTAGCTCTTGGAAAAAGTGCGCGTGACAATAATATTTTCGTTCTGCTCCACCAGCTCAATGGATGTTTTTTCGGCAAAATCGGCATAGGCCTCATCGACCACCAGCACGCCATCGCAACGCGATGCCAGTTCACAAATATAATCATTCGTGAAGCGGCACCCCAGAGGGGCATTGGGGCTGGTCAGAAAAAACAATTTGCCCGTATAGCGCGGCGGGAAATCAGCCAGCGTGTACTCATCGTTGAGCGTAAAACGTGCAACCTTCGCCCCTTGGATTTCAGCCAGAGTCGCGTAATAGCTGTATGAGGGGTGCACATAGGCCAGCTCTTCGCCTTCGCCGACAAACGCACGAATTAAATTATTGAGCAATTCATCCGAGCCGTTGGCCATGATCACCCAGGCGGGATCGACGTTATACACCTGAGCCGCCGCCGCCCGAGCCTGTCTGCTGCCGGCATCGGGATACTTGCGCAGGTTCGCGCCATCTTTGCCGAGCTCGTTCAGAATCGCCTCACGTACCCGTGGCGACGGCGGATAGGGATTTTCATTGGTGTTCAGCTTGATCCACTCGGACTCATTCTCAGGCTGGAAACCGGGAAGGTAGCCGTCCATTTCCTCAATGTTTTTACGTAAGGAAGTCATTATTCGTATTCCTCCAGAATTTCATATTCGGTCGTGCGCCGAACCGGGATAAAACCGGCCCCACGCGCCAGATCAATAATCTCTTGTTGCGACATCCGGAACGAAACCCCGGCGGCGGCGACCACATTCTCTTCGAGCATGGTACCACCTAAATCGTTGGCGCCGAAAAAGAGTGCCACCTGCGCCATGCGCGCGCCCTGCGTCACCCAGCTGGCCTGGATGTTATCAATAGTATCGAGCACAATTCGCGAGAGGGCCAACACCTTTAAATAATCAACACCGCTGGCCGTTTCTCCTCCCAGTTCGGTATTATCCGGCTGAAAAGTCCAGGGGATAAATGCGGTAAATCCTCCGGTTTTGGCCTGGATTTCGCGCACTCGAAACAGATGCTCGACAATATCGGTCGGCGTTTCGCAGCTGCCGAACATCATGGTCGCAGTGGTACGCATCCCCAGGGCGTGGGCCGCTTCCATGACCTCACCCCACTCCTGCCAGCCGATCTTGTTGGGCGAAATTCGCTGGCGAACCTCATCCACCAGCACCTCGGCCCCGGCACCGGGCAGGGATTTTAAGCCGGCGACATGCAAGCGCCGCAAGGTCTCCGGCATAGTCAGCCCGGAAAGCTTGGCAATATGACAGATTTCCGCAGCCGAAAGGGAATGAATCTGCACCTGCGGAAATTTTTGACTCAGCTGGCGAAACAGCTCCTCGAACCATTCAATTTTCAAATCGGGATGCAGTCCGCCCTGCATCAGCAACTGAGTACCGCCATTGTCGACCAGTTCCTGAACCTTAGCGAAGATGGTCGCGTCATCGAGCAGATAAGCTTTTTCAGAATCGGCATCGCAATAAAATGCACAAAACTTGCACTTCGACTCGCAGACGTTGCTGTAGTTAACGTTGCGATCAACGACAAAGCTCACCCGATTCTCAGGATGCTTGCGCTTGCGAATTCCGTCGGCCAGTCGGCCGAGGTCGAGCAGATCAGCCTGAGTCAGCAGCCAGAGGGCCTGCTTGCGGTCAAGGGGCTCTGCTTGATCAAGTTGCGATTGGATTTGTATAAAATTGCTCACTGATACGCCTTGAATCCTTCAACAATCTGCTGGAAATTTTTGGGTGTGTATTTTTTGAACCCATCGTCATCGACAAAAGCGAATACATACTTCACGTCTGATTGTAAGCTATTGAGATCCGCGCACCACTGACCAAGCCGAGCCATTTTCATCGGCACATCTTCATCAACCTGCCCCTTGGTCTCGACCACCATGATGTTGGTCAGAAAGATATTGCCGACCGGGCGCGTCACCCGCACTTCGTCCTGCACGTGCAGGGTCAGCTGAAAATCGTCCCGCCAGTTGCGGCCGTCGCAGCCGTTGTCGGGAATCACCGGATCGTCGAAGAAGATGCGCAGCCCCTGAAAATCCTTGTAGATGCGGTCGAGAACGATGATGTTGGGGGCGATCACCAGAAAGTTGTGCGACAGCGTCGAGTCCGGCTCATACAGTTTGTGAAAGAAGCTCCAGGCCAGCGCCAGACTCAGCACCTTGGTCTTGCCGCTGCCGGTGGCCATCTTGATCACATCGCGCCGCCAGGTTTCGTCGAACATCCCGGCCGACACCACCCCGCTGCCGTCAAAGCGCATCAGGTCGAACTTATCTTTGGCCCCGACGACATCGTAGAGATAGACAATCGTCTCCAGCGCTTCGCGCTGGGCGAAGAAGTAGCAAAATTCCGCTGTCGTGCCGTCAAACCGCTCCTGCAGGTGCGGCTCCTTGAACCACCAGTTGAGCAGGCTTTTACTGGTTTCAGTCGCGCCGACATAGCCGCCGTCACGAAACTCCTTCACCTTGCGCCGCAGCTGCGAAACCAGCGGCGGCATCAGTTTGTCCATGCCGGTTTCGCGTAGCGCCTCGTCTGCCGGGAACCAGCGCACCTCGGGATTGAGGATCGCGTGTGGAGAATCGGGGAAATCAGGATGCAGCGCCACGATGTTCCTCCCCGACCGATTTAACCGCGAATGGACGCGAATGAACGCCAATTTTTGTATTGGCAAAGCGTTTCCATTCCAGTTTGTGCGAACCGAAATTGATTAGTAGACCCACCGGACACCCGGTTGCCTTCAAATAGTTGAGCAGCTGCGCCTCCTCAATCGGCGTGAGCTGTTTGATGGCCTTTATCTCCACAATGATGGATTGGTAACACCAGAAATCG
>Ga0210028_1000369_pt1 | contig 39754 bp, 26 predicted proteins | sample CryGeymeta201513_FD_185468 | JGI IMG/M metagenome (GOLD analysis project Ga0210028, IMG submission 185468) | Groundwater microbial communities from Crystal Geyser aquifers in Utah, USA - Crystal Geyser metaG 2015-13 (SPAdes) (version 2) | ecosystem: Environmental > Aquatic > Deep subsurface >...
TCTGGGAGAATACCCTCTGTCCTACGTCTGCTGCACGCCTGCCGGGGAAGTTCCGCGAACTTCCACTTCGGTGTGTTCCCAACCTTCGCGGGTATAGCTGGAGGGCGCCATGACGAAGTCGACGTCGGGGCAGCGGAGGAGCTTGGCGACCGCCAAGTGACCAGCGTCTTCGCCGAGATCGGTGAACTCGAAGGTGTAGGCGTAGAAGGCGCCGACGACCTTGCGACGTTGGGTCCTGTCCTTCACCACCTTCGCGAAGAAGGCGAGGGTGTCGGCCAGCACGTCAGACCAGAGGCGGTGGAAGTCGATCGCCGGCTGCTCTGTGGCGGGATCGCGGAATGTCTTGCTCTGGTCGCCGAACCGTTCGGCTTGTGTAGGAATGGCTGCCGAGTCGAGCGCAACGTCGTGGCGCCACGCCCGCCGGAGTTCGGCGTCCGTCCCATAGCGCTCGCGGAGCCACTGCCGGAACGCGGTCACCATGTGCGTGCTGTAGTCACCCAGCGCCGGCGCGTTCATGCTCCAGTGGTACCACTCTTCGGTCTTCTGTCCGGAGAGCTGATAGCCAATCACACGGTGGCCGTAGTCCGACGCCTGGAGGTGGTCGAGGACCGTCTCCAAGGCATGCTTCATGTCCTGTCGCCACTTTGCCGAGGCCAGCGACGGGTAGTCGCCGGCGCGCGGCAGCGCAAACAGCTTCTCGCCGAAACTCGGCGAGCCACCGGCGAGCAGCACCCTCTCGGTGGGGTTCTCGTCGCGCCACCACTGCGGGGCATCGAGGTAGATCCGCGGCAGGAACATCGCGTCCGGAACCACCTCGAGCACGGCGTGAGCGCGCGCGTCCAGCTCTGCGAAGTCCCACCGGTCACGCCCAACCCACATCGGCGGCGAGTACCCGTAGCCGCTGACCTCCACGACGAAGTTGAAGATCCGGCATCCGGCCGCCGCGAACTGCGCTGCCCGTCTCGGGAGGTTGGGGCGACTACAGTCGTAGCTGGAGTAGCACACGCCCGAGTGCGGTCGCCCGTCAATCACAAACGTGGGAAGCTTGCCGACTCTCTCGACGTGGCACTCCAGGTCGGCATCAACCGCTGGAGCAGCCATGGCTTCAGCTCCGCAGGCGGGGAGCCATGCGGGGGCCACTATCGCAAGGAGCCAGAGACCAAGCAGTGCCGTAGAGACCGCTTTCGAGGCAGCGCCAGTGGAGTCGAGTCTCTCCGCTGCCGAGGGCAGCACGTCCTCGGCAGGGCGCCCTCCCGCGGGTTGGGCAGCGGGCGCCCTGCGTACTTTCGAGCAGGTCCAGAGGGCGGCCGAGACCACGTGTTGCCGAGGCTGGGCCGCCCCCTCTTCGTCCTCGCTCGCGACGAGGTCCTGCTACACCTTGAACGGACTCGTGTCCTTCGTCTTCGCGGCGCCCTTCGCACCGGTCTGCTTCTTTGCCTGCGCCGGTCGCTTGAGTCCCTTAATCATGAACGCCGGGATGAACTTCTTCTCGGCCAGCGCCATCTCGTCGGTCATCTGCTTGATCTCGGCCGGCGAGCAGACGGCGGCGTTCAGCGGATCGAGCAGCATGGCGTGGTAGACGGCTTCGCGGTCTTCGTCCATGATGCCTCGGACCATTAGGTCATACACCGGCATGTGGCTCGCGCAGATGGCCGCCATCTGTGGCGGCAGCGGGCCGAACTTGCAGGGGTTGTAGCCGGAGTTGTTCACCAACGTCGCCACTTCCACAACACCGTCGGCAGGCAGGTTGGGGATAAGCCCTTCGTTGGGCACGCTGCCGTAGATGACTTTCGGGCGATTGAGGCAGTGGGCCTCCATGATGTCGCTGGCGTACTCGTGTCCGCGCACCAACTCGAACTTCGAGGGGTCCTTCGCCAACTCCCGCCGCCGCTTGTCGCTGTCTGCACGCCAACCGGGCCAGCAGTTGGAGTAGAAGCCCGAGCCGCCGCGGTAGCCATCGCGGCAGTACTTCTCCAGCAGGTCCTTGCGCTTGCGGAAGTACGGCAGGTACTCCGACAGGTGGCCGCTGGACTCGGTGATGAAGGCGCCGAAGGCGAACATCATCTCGAACCGCACCGGCTCGGACTCGTACACGTCCGGCTCAGTCCGGGCGCGCTTGAAGATCTTCGGGTACAGGTCCTTGCCTTTGTGCTTCAGCTCAGTGAGCCAGGCCAGGTGGTTAATGCCGCCGCAGCGGTATTCGAGTTCCTCGTAGGGGATGCCGGCAATGCCGGCCATCTGCCGGCTGGTGCCCTGCACCGAGTGGCAAAGCCCCACAACCTGCGCGCTGGTAGACCGCGCTGCGGCCAGAGTCATGATGCTCATCGGGTTGGTGTAGTTCATCACCAGTGCGTTCGGGCACAGAGCTTCGATGTCAGCCAGAATGCCCAACCACGCCGGCACGGTGCGCAACGCCTTGAAGATGCCGCCGGGCCCGATGGTGTCGCCGATGCACTGATCGACGCCGTACTTGGCGGGGATGTCGTTATCATGCCGCACGGTCTGCAGACCGGACACCTCGATGCAGTTGATGACGTAGTCCGTCCCCTTCAGCACGTCCTTGCGGTCGACGGTGCCAACGATGCTCCACTTGCCGCCGTGCTCCTGATTCACCCGCTCGGCCAGCGCGGCGATCAGCCCGGCGGTGATGTCCAGGCGTTTGGGGTCGATATCGACCAAGGCGATCTCGCCGCCGTCCAGCCCGGGGATAAGCATCAGGTCTCGCATCAGGCCGGCAGTGAATCCGCTTCCGGCTCCCAGCATTGTGATCTTCGGCATAGAGTGCTCCTTGTTTCGGTGCGCGTCGTTGGCGCAGTGGGTGTGCTGCCGCTTCCGGTCAGGTCTGGCATCGCCGCAGCCACAAGGGGCACGATGATACCCCAAACCGGGGCCGAGTTCATTGCGCCCGCCGCACAATGCCCCCCTGCGCAGACCTCGCTGAATGGTGTAGACTACCGTCCGGCCGCCGGCACCGCTAACGGGAGCCCCAAGTCTGCGGACCAGCGTGAGCCGCCCCAAGCTTGACACCTGACACGTGACACCCGAACCCGACACCCGCCTCGCGAGGAGCCCCACATGGTAGACACGCACCGCGCCCCCGATTGGGACACGTACCGGATGGATTACAAGAACCCCTTCGCCGAGATCGAGCCGGTGGAGCAGGAGATCGCCGTCGTGGCCGAGGCGCTGGAGGCGCTGCGCAGAGCGGGGGCACTGCCGCACACGGACTACGACGGGGAGAAGCTACTTGCCCACCGTCAGGCGGTTGCCGAGCTGTTCGAGATCCCGTGGACGGCGATTACCCCGCGGATGCAGCGGCTGCTCTACGCGCTCAACGCAATCACTCAGCCGGCGAACATGATCGCCGCCGGCATCTTCTGCGGGAACACGTTCATCTCCAACGCCGGCGCCGGCGTCGGGCCCGGAGCGTGCTACACGGCGCAACAGCTACTGGGCGTTGAGATCAAGCCGGAAGAGGCGGAGCGTGCGGAGCGGAACGTCCGGCGGATTGACCCAACGGGCGTCGCCCGCATCTTGGCCGCCGATGCCGTCGAGGTGGTTGCTGAGTTCAAGGGCAGCCTTGAGGTGCTCTACCTCGATGCCGACGGCGACAAAGGTCGCGGCAAAGGCATCTACCTGGAGATTCTCGAAGCCGCCTACGACAAGATGCCCGAGGGCGCGCTCGTGCTGGCCCACAACAGCGTCAACTGCGCCGACCGCCTGCAAGACTACTTCGCCTACGTCCGCGACTCCGGCAAACTAAGGGCCAGCGTGAACGTGATCGTCGATCCGGAGGGGCTGGAAGTGTCGGTGAAGTAGGCCGGCGCCACACCGAACAAGGGACGCGCTCAGCGTAGTAGGGCAGACCTGCGTGTCTGCCCTACTGCGGGCGGGCACGCAGGCACCGCCCCTACCGTGGGCCCGCACGCAGGCACCGTCCCCACGGCACAGCAGGAGCAACCCCAATGAGCGAACCTGTCGATGCGCCGACCAGGAGACCCGTCCTCGGTTTCCTCGGCCTCGGCCAGATGGGCGGCCGGATGATCCGCAATCTGCTGGCCGCCGACTACCGGGTCGTCGCCTTCGACCCCAACGAGGAGCGACTGGCGGCGGCTGTCGCGGCTGGGGCCCTCGCGGCAGCGGATGCCAGCGACGCTGTACGGCGCGGCGAGGTTGTGCTGGTGAGCTTGCGGTCATCGGAGATGTTCGTGTCCGTTTGTGAGTCCGACATGCTGCCGAACGCGCGGGCGGGGCAGGTTTTCCTCGACCTGGGCACGACCGAGGCGCCCGAGACGCGCCGCCTCGCGGCGGCGTTTGCCGAGAGGGGCGCAATCCTCCTGGACACTCCAGTGAGCGGCGCGCCGGGGCCGGGCATGCGCGTGTTCATGGGCGGCGACCGGGAAGCGTGCGAGCGCTGCCGCCCGATCCTCGCGGCGACCGCCGACCCGGAACGAATCGTCTACTGCGGCCCCAGCGGGACCGGTCAGGCGGTGAAGACGGTCAACCAACTGGGAATGGGGCTTGTGGCCGCTGCCTACTTGGAGGCGGTGGCGTTTGGCTTCCTCGCCGGCGCGGACCCGGAAGCCATCATCCAGGGCGTCGGCGGGGACGAAGACTGGCGCAAGCACCTCGCCTCGGTGGCACGACAGGCAAGAGACGGCAGAGCGGACGACATCCTGGTGAAGTTCCCGGAGTTGCCCTACTTCCTGCGGGAGGCAAAGGAGCGCGGCTTCAGCGTGCCGATGACCCAAGCCCTCTTCGAGTTCCTGGACGCCGGCCCGCGCGACTGGGTGGACAACATGGACCGCCCGCGGGTGGCGTTTTGGCATCAGTTGAGGGCTTGCGCGTCTGCCCCGCTCACCGCCCCAACCCCGACAACACGTTCTTCAGGCACGAAGCCATGATCTCGCCGTACCGCTGGTGCGTTGCCCGGAGGACGCGCACATTGGGGTCCGTGGCGCCAATCTCGGTGGTCAGTGGGACGATCGATTGGTTCGGCACGGCGAACTGCGCGGTCTGGGTCGAGCCGTCCTCGTAGCGGATCTTGAGAGAGTGCTCGCCGGCCGCCCAGAAGCTGAAGTAGCAGTCCAGACCGCCGCTCTGGCGATTGCACGCCAAGCGCCACCACCGGCCGGTCTCGTCGCGTTCCCATCTTCCCTCACGCGGGGCGGTCAGCACGAGGTTGGCAATGGGCTTGTCTGCCGGTACGCCGAGCACGCGCACGCAGCAGTCCTTGCGTCCGTCCGGCGCTGGCGAGGAAGTTCCGACGCGGTCGGCTGTCTGACCCAGGTAGGTCGCCGCCACCTCGCCGGGCTTGGGCGTCTTGGACGGCTGAGCTGGCTGTGTCTCCGCCTCGGCCATTCGGACTACGGCCGGGATGAACTGGAACGCAGGCGCGGGCATCGCTCCGGGCGGCAACGGCGTGACGGTCGCGGGCGGAAGCGCGGCGAACTCGCCATTGGGCAGCTCGTACACACTCCGCCCGGCGGCGTGAAACAACGGCGCAGTGCACCACATGGACCGGCCGCCGGTCGGCAACGGGTGCGGCCCAGAGTCGAGGAACTGCAGCGGGTCCGCGTCAGGCTTGGTCAGGCAGAAAGTGAAGTAGTTCCGCACGCGCTCGACACAGGCACCGACCACGGTTTCCTGGTCCGCCTTGAAGAACGTTGCATAGCCGTTTCCTCCAAAGCACGGACACCAAGAGAGCGGCAACCCCGACTCGAAGAGCCGCCCGTAGGCCACCGGGTCGTAGTTGACGTTGCACTCGTCCTGGTTCCCGTCGGGCCCGCGGCCGGCGTTGAAGTAGACGGCCGACACCCTATCGCGCAGCAGCGCCGGCTCTCGGTTGAATGCCGCCACCACGTCCCGGACGCTCCCCGTCGTGAAGACAACCACCTTCTCGGGCGACTCCTTCAGGACGGACAGGATCAGCTCGACGCCTCCCTGGAACTCCTTCGGCTCGTCGCGCTTCTTGTCGTCCGCCGAGCGCAGCGGCTGGCTCAGCCCGATCGCGTATGCCACCTCGCGCCTGGTGATCGCTTCCATCTGCCGAATGGGCGGCTCCCCGATCCGCTCCTTCTGCGTCGCGCCCAGGTCCAGGATGATGCCCTTCAGGTCGAACTCCTCCAGCGCGAAGAGGGTGGCGAGGTCGTAGTGGTCGTCGGGGTCGTCATGTGGATGGAACAGATCGGTGGAGTAGAGGATCGGGACACAGTGGCGATGGGGCGTCTGAGGGTCGGCTGTGGCTGCAACTGCCCGTGTCGGGCAGTTCTGGTGGCCGCACAGTAGGCAGACCCACAGCGCAGCGACCGCTGTGACGCGGCGCAAAAACTGGGTCGATCTGGCGAGGGTCACGTCCCATACTCCTTCGTGGAGGGCGGGTCTCAAGCCTCTCGTCCGTCCTTCCGGTTCGTCGAATGGTTGTTCCCCGCCCCGCCAACGGTTCCTGCTCCCGGGGTGGCGAGCCCTCGCCCCGGCCGCTCTGTCGCCGGTCGCTGACGGAGGGTTGGGGGTACAATCTTCGCTACCCGCCAAGTCCGCGGGTTTCCCCCCCCATATCCAGTTGCCGTTGGGTGCATCCGGTCATCAAGGGTGTGTTCGCTTCACCCCCCGGATGACCCCGTAGCGTAGCCCCTGTGGGCGTCATCGGTGCGCCAAGCCGGCGTCCGGCAGATGACGCCCACAGGGACTACGCTACGGAGCTCCATATTGACTGGCTGCACCCGCTGCCGCCCAGCCCTCCATGCGTCTCCTCCGCGCCACACAAGTAGTCGTCTCAGTTGGCATCCTGCTGCTCCTCTGCCGGGCTGTCGATCTCCCCCTGCTGCTCCGCACATTGGCGTCTGCCCGGGTCGCGCCGCTGGGGCTTGCGGTGGCTATCTTCTTCCTCGGGCTGTTGCTGCGGGCTGTTCGCTGGAGGGCGATCCTCAACAAAGAGACGCACGCGGTCGGCTTCGTCGACAGCCTGCTGGTGACGCTGGTTGGAGGCGCCCTGAACCTGGTCCTACCGGCAACCGGCGGCGAGGTTGCCAAGTCCGTATATGCCTATCATCGCACCGGGATCCGCGAGAGAGCCGTTGCGGGCAGCGTGGTGGACAAGCTGGTGGCACTGCTTGCCGCGGGGTTGTTGGGTCTGGCGCCTTCGGTGGCGTACCGGCTGTGGGACTTGGCCGGCTACAACCTGCTCTTAGTTGCCCTCCTCGCGGTCTTGGTCTACTTCCCCAAGGTGCTGCCCTGGAAGCTCGTGACGAAGCTCCTGCGTAGTCTCCGGATCGAGACCAGCCTCGAAGAACTGAAGGGCGGCTCTGCGCTCACGCCGCGCGTACACGTCGTCTGCTTGGTGCTGTCGCTGCTGGCCTGGGCGACGACATTCGTCTCAGTCTACTTCCTGTTCGTTGCCATTCGTGCGGAGAACGTCAGCGTGGGCAAGGTCTTCATGGTGGTACCGCTCACCACTGTCGCGAGGCTGTTTCCGTTCACGCTGGATGGGATCGGCACTGCCGAAGCCGCCAGTGTCTACTTCTTCGGCAGAGCGGGGATTGCGCCCGAAGCAGCATTGGCGGTGCAGTTGCTTTCGCGCCTGATCGGGTCCTATCTGGTGGGTGCGCTTGGCGCCCTCGTGATGCTGTGCACGGGCCGTCGGCGGGGCACCCATCCGTCGGCGCCCGAGTGTTTCGAGAGCGACAAGGAGGCAGTCGAAACGTGAGCGAGGCAGGCAGGCGCGACGAGCTGAGGACATGCCTGGTGACGGGATCGTACCCGCCTGCCCACTGCGGGATCGGGGACTACGCCCGGCACCTCCGAGACGCGCTGACGCCGCTGTGCGGGCAGCCGTGGCTACTCACCACTGCCGGCGCCGAAGCCGACGACAGGACGAAGACAGTCACTGGCTGGAACCGCCGCGGGGTCCGTGAAGCGACCAAGGAACTCGCGACACTGGCGCCGGCCCTGGTGCACATGCAGTACCCCGGGAAGCTCTACGGACACCGCCCCGAACCTTGCCTGCTGCCGCGGCTGTCCCGGCGCCGCCCGTGGCTGACGACGTTGCACGAATACCGCATCGCCCACCCGCTGCGGAAGGTTGCCGTGCTGTCGTTGGCGCTCTCGTCAACCGGGCTGATCTTCCCCTGCGCCTCGGAACGCAACTACCTGACGCGGCGCTTCCCGAGGTTGCGCCGGCGGAGTTGTGTGATTCCTGTGGGCGGGGCGATCCCCGTTGTTGAGCCGGGCGACCGCGAAGCCTGGCGCGGTCGGTTCGGGTTCGGCCCGGCGGCCCTGGTGGCCTGCCACTTTGGGATAGTGCAGTCGAACAAAGGCGTCGAGGCGCTGCTCGACGCAATGGCAGTTGCCGCGACCCGGCTCCCCAACCTGCGCCTGCTCATGATTGCCGACCTGTTGCCGAAACAGTCTGCGTGTCACGCGAACCTGGCCGAACGGTGCAGCCACCCTCCGTTGGCCGGGCGGGTGCGGTGGTCTGGGTACCTGCCTGCAGAGGAGGTGTCGCGCGTTCTCAGCGTCTGCGATCTGTGCGTGCTCCCCTACACGGATGGTCTGTCGGCTCGGCGGACGACATTCGTGACTGCGGCGCAGCACGGTCTGCCGATCATCACCACCCGGGGTCCCGACACAGCGGCCGACTTCGCCGTCGCGGACGGCCGCGAGGCACTGCTGGTTGACACACCCGTGGACCCGAAGGCACTGGCAGAGGCGGTCTGCCGAGCGGCGGAGTCGGCGGACCTGCGACAGCGACTTTCGGCTCGGGTCACCGGGCTGGTGCGCGACCGGAGCTGGCCCGCAATTGCGGCAGCCACTGCCGCGTGCTACCGGCGGGCACTTGCCGGTCTGCCCATCGGCGGGGAGGACACCCGATGAGCGTGTGCCGTATTTGCTCCGTGTGCGGCAGTGCCGCCTCGCGACCTCTGCTTGCAGACGAGGGGCAGCCCGTTGTTCAGTGTCGATGCTGTGGGTTCGTCTACTGCAATCCCATCCCCGATCCAGGGGAGCTGGAGGAGTACTACACCGAGAGCTACGACGATTGGGACTACTGGCAGACGACCTTCCGCCACGACCGCTCATTGGTGTTCCGCGAAGGGCTGCGGGAGATTCGACGACTACAGCCCTGGGGGCGGCTGCTCGATGTGGGCTGTTCGCTGGGCTTCTTCCTGGAAGCAGCCAGGGAAGCCGGCTACGACGTAACCGGCGTCGATGTCTCGCGCTCCGCAGTCGCCTTCGCCCGCGAACGCCTCCACCTGGACGCTCGGGCCTGCCCCTTGGAGGAAGCCGGCTTCCCGGCCGAACACTTTGACGTAGTGACGCTGTGGGACGTCTTGGAGCACCTGCCCGAGCCCAGGGCTGCACTCGACGAGGCGCACCGCATTCTGCGCCCCGGCGGACTGTTGGTGATTCGCCTGCCGAACGTCGCGTTCCATCTGCCCAAGACGCGCCTCGGCCGGCTGCTGTGCCCCGGTCAGTTCATCGGGCTGGACGCCCGCAACCACCTGAACCACTATTCGCCGGGGACGCTCGCCCGCGCGCTCTCCGGTGCCGGCTTCGAGATCGTCCGCAGGAAGCCCGGCCCCGTCAACCTCTACGGCAAACCCGTAGTTGACAACCTGAAGACCGCGTACCTGAAGCTCGCCAATGCGGCGGAGCACTGGACCGGTGCCATGGTGGCGAACATCATGGAGGCGTACGCGACGAAGAGCGCGTGTGGCTGGAGTGAAGACGGACGGGAGGGGTGAGGCTCTGTGTGTCATGTGCTACGTGACAGGTGTCAGGTGGTGCTTGGGAGACACTCGCCGAGCGAGGAGGAGCTCCCGCTGCCGGAACAGCCGGGCAGAAGTTCCATGGAGCTAATGGCGTGCGCGCAAATCTGCTCATGAAGAAGCTCGACCGCTGGCTGGGCATCCCCCTGGTGCTGCTACTTGGGGCCTGCTTGCGGGTGCGCGACCTCTTCTGCCGCGAGTCGACGACTGATCCCGGGCGCCTGCTCGTCAGCAAGCTGTCGGCCGTGGGGGACACCGTAGTGCTGATCCCCGCGCTGCGCGCCCTGCGCCGGCGGTACCCCGCGGCGCAGATCACCTTCCTGTGTAGCTCCATCAACGTCGACGTGACGGGCTGCTTCCCCACTGTCGGCGGGCGTCGCTTGGTCGACGACATCATTCTGTGGGACCTGGCCGCCTACGCCAAGCAGCCGTGGACACTCCTCCCATTCCTACGCAGCCTGCGGGCGTGCCGGTTCGACGTGACCATTGACTTCGAGCAGTGGATCCGGGCGACCAGCCTCGTCACGGCAGTGGTCGGCGCGCCGCGCCGATTCGGCTTTCGCACCAAGGGGCAACACCGGCACTACGCCTACAATGGAACCGTCGCCGCCCCCCCGCAGCAGCACGAGGTCCGCAACTTCCTCGCTCTCGCCGCCCTCGCCGACGCGAGGGATGATGACGGCGCGCCGCGCCTCGCCCTTCCGTCCGACGCGCTCGCCTGGGCCGACGCCCAACTCCCGCCGCGCACCGGCGGGCCGCGAATCGCCTTCCACCCCGGCTGCGGCGCCACCGGCCGCCCCCGCGAATGGCCCGCAGCCCACTACGTCGAACTCGGCCGCCGCCTCCTCGCGGAACACCAAGCCACACTGGTTCTGACCGGCGGCCCCGGTGAACGAGACCTGGCCGAGCGCATCCGGCAGGCGCTCGCCGCACCCTCCCAAACCCCAAATCCGAAATCCGAAATCCAAAATGCCGCAGGTCCCACCACCTTCGCCCAGTTCGCCGCTCTGCTCAGCCGTTGCGATATCCTCGTCTGTGGAAACACCGGCGCGCTGCATATCGGTGCTGCCGCTGGCACCCACGTGGTCGGCCTGCACGGGCCCACCAACCCCAACAAGTGGGGTCCGGTAGGCGGCGATGGCCTGGGCGATCGAGGGCACACGGTTCTCCAAAGCTCGATCTGGTGCAGCCCGTGTCTCGACCTGGGATTTGAGTACGGCTGCGACACCTACCCCTGCATGCCGCTGATCGAGGTGGCGCGAGTCTACCAGGCCGTCGCAGGCCTAATAGAGTGATGGTGGGCTCGACGAAGCTGGAGGTTCGCAAACAGACGGCTGACCTGGGCAACGCCCGGTTGGGGCCCTTGATGGTCAAACTCAGCATTCCCGGCATGGTCGGGATGCTGGTGATGTCGCTCTACAACATCGTCGACACCTTCTGGGTGAGCGGGCTGCCCGAGGGCACGCACGCAATCGCGGCCTTGACGGTGCTGTTCCCGCTGCAGATGATCGCCGGGGCGCTGGGCATGGGGCTGAGTGCAGGCGTCACCTCGTTGGTGTCGCGCAGGTTCGGCGAGACCCGGCTGGACCAGGTAAATCGGGCGGCGGGCAACGCGGTCGCGCTGGCGCTGGAGTTGGGCGTCGTTCTCGCGATCATCGTGATCCCCCTGGCGCGACCAGTGGTGATGTTGTTCGGGGCGACAGCGGACATCGTCGGCCCCTCGGTTGCCTACCTGACCACGGTCGCGTTCGGCTTTTCGTTCCAGTTGTTCGTCGCCACCACAAATGGGCTCTACCGAGGATCGGGAAACACCTTTGTGCCCATGCTGCTCCTAATCAGCGGAGCGGCAGTCAACGCAGCGCTCGACCCGTTCCTGATCTCCGGCTGGGGACCGTTCCCGCGGCTGGGCATCCAAGGCGCAGCGCTGGCGACGGTCATCGCTCAAGTGATTGCCGCGTCGCTCTCTGCGGTCTATCTGCTGAGCCGTCACAGTGGCTACCAACTCCGGCTGGAGCACTTGCACCTACGCAAGCGCATACTGCTGGACATCGCCCAAGTCGGCGCCCCAGCGTCGGCGGAGAGCGTCCTCCGCAGCGTGGTGGCGTCAGTGTTCAACTGGGTGCTGGGCGGATTCGGGCCGGCGGCCATCGCTGCACAGGGGTTGTCGCTGCGCGTGATGATGATTGTTGTCTCGTGCTTGGGGGGAGGCGTGCACCAGGCCCTGGTACCCACCGCGGGGTACTGCTTCGGCGCCCGCAACTACCGTCGCATGTGGCAGTCCTACCGGATCGCGGCGCTCTGGACCAGCAGCGGCGGGCTGCTGCGCAGCGCGCTGGTGTGCTACTTCGCCCCGCAGATCATGGCGCCCTTTGCCCGTGAGCCCGAACTGGCGCGCTTGGGTCCCCTGGCGCTGCGCCTGCGGATGTCTTCGTTCTTCCTGATGGAGCCGCAGATGATGGCGGTGTTCCTGTTCCAGGGCATGGGGATGGGGGGCCGGGCGATGACGTTGACCGTCAGCCGGAACGCCCTCCTGGTTGTGCCCGCGCTCTTCCTGCTCTCCGCCCACTTCGGCGTGACCGGCGCCTTCGCCGCCCAGCCCGTCGCCGACGTGTTGGGCTTGTTCGTGGCCGGCGGGATGCTGTGGAAGGCGTACCGGCAGTATCCGCCACAGGAACGCTCTGGGGAGGATCAGGAAGAACCCGAGCCGGCGGCGCTCCCCGAGCAAGTTTGGGCGTCCGAGTAACAGACCTCTGCTTGCAGGACGCCCCCACTTGTTGGGGAGTGCAGCGGTGCGAGGACCCGAACGAGTTCAAGCGTCCTGGCCGCGGGCGTTTTCCTACTTCTGCGGCGTGGGGGGAAGCGGAGCGCCAAGCTGAATCTTCACCTTCGGCTCGTTGGCTTGGATCAGGGAGGCCGTCCCGTTCGTTTCCCGCGCTTCCGTTGTCATGGCGTCGATCTCCTCCACCGTGCGCACGATCCGGGGGCGCAGGAAGACCATCAACTCGGTCTTGCTCTCCACTTTGCTCCGGTTGCGGAAGAGCTGACCCAGAACCGGGAGGTCGCCCAGCAGAGGCACTTTGTCGATTCGGTTGGTGCTGGTCGTCTTCATGATGCCGCCCAGGACCACCGTCTGCCCGTCCTTCAGCGTAACCGAGGTCACCGCCGAACGCGTGGCGATGATGGGCGCTTCGAAGGAGGTGAAGCCGTTGACCTCGTTGGCGGTCTGGGAGACGTCCAGAGTCACCTTGTCGCCGCTGCTGACATGAGGGGTCACGTCCAGCACGATGCCCACGTCGATGTACTCGTAGTTGTTCTGGGTCACCCCGGTGCCGGTGATGGTGGTGCCGCGCAGGTAGGGCACGGACTGGCTGATGTTGATCTGCGCCGCTTGGTTGTTGCGGGTGAAGACCTTGGGCTTGGAGAGGATGGAGACCCGCTGGTCGCTTGCCATGGCGTAGAGCAGCGCGTCGAAGGTGTTCGTGTCCGCAATGATTGAGTACTTGAACCCGGAGGTCTGGCTGGCCAGCCCGAACTTGGCGGAGGTCGTGGCCGTCATGGGTGTGCTGCCGGCTGTCGCCTTGTCCACCCAGCTCCACTCGAGCCCGAGCTTGGTGTCATGGTCCAGCGTGACTTCGGCAATGGTCACGTCGACCAGCACTTGGGCGGGGGCGACGTCGAGCTTTGAGATCAGCTCGCGAAGGGTGTCCGCCGTGCGCGGTGAGGCATCGATAATCAGCGTGTTGGTCTCGTCGTCGGCAATGATCCGGGCATCGGTGGCCAGTGGCACAATACTGACGACCTCGCCCTCGGTGTTGATCGCGGTGGCGGCGGTGTCGCTCTGCGATTGTGTGGAGGGGGCGCGGTACTGAGCGATCAGCGTGCCGTTTCGGGAGGTCGCAGTCGAGGCCTGGGGACCGTTGGTGAGCACGTCGACACCCGGCCCCGAGTCGGCCGGCGCCGCCCGCCCGGTGCTGAAGCTGGTGGGGTTGTTGCCAAAGGTGCTGGTTCCGCCGCCCGTGCCGGTACGTCGGCCGCCACCGGTCTGGCCGAATGTGGTTCCGGTTCGGGCCGTGGTGGCAGCACCGGTCGTCCGCCCGGCGCCACTCAGGAGCTGGTTCAGCTTGTCGGCGACCTCAGACGCCCGGGCGCTCTCCAGGGCAATGGTGAAGGTGGTGGGTTGCGTCTCGTTAAGCTTGTCCAAATCGGTGATGAGCTGCTCGGCCGTTTCCATGTCCAGAGGAACGGCAGTGACGATGACCGAGTTTGTGCGCGTTTCCGGGGTCGCGAGAACGGCTCCGTTGGTGGACGACCGGCCGTAGCCCCCCTGCCCCGACACGCGTCGATCCCAGGGAAGCGCCTGGGTGCCGGACCGCGAGCTACCCGTAGCGGTGCTGGACACAATCGACTGGGACACGACGGAGGCGATCTGGGTGGCGTCTGCATAGCGGAGCTTGAAGACGCGGACCTCGGTGTCGCGCGGAACCTCTGTGTCGATCTGCTGCAGGATCTCCTCAATGGCGGTCATCTTCTCCGTCGGACCGACGATGATGACGGAGTTGCTCCGGGCGTCGGCCACTATGCGGACGTCGCTCGCCGCCGTGGACGCGCTCTGCGGCCCCTGCGGCTGCCCGCCGCCCATGAACCGCTGGAAGAAGCCGCCAGGGCCGCCCGGCCCGCCCGGCCCTTGCGCCAGCATCAGGGGCTCCTCGTCTTCGCCGGTTCCAGGGCGCTCAAGCGCCAGCGGCATGTCGCTGACCGGCACGTAGGCAGCCAGCAGCAGCTCGCCAAGCGGCTCAGAAGACATGTTCGCCGCGGGCTGCCCCAGCGGGAGCGCCTCGTCTGGAGCGACGGAACTCGACCCTCGGAATCCCGACCTCCTGCCGCGGGATCTGCCGCCGCCGAACGGGGACGCGCCTCCGCCGAAGGGGAGTCCGCCGGGCGCGCCGAAACCGCTCCCGAACGGTGACCCTCCGCGGCTGCCCCCGAACCCGCTGGCGGGTTGTGACTGCCGGGAGAAGAGCTGGCTCAGGATGTTGGCGACTTCCGTGGCATCACCGTGCTTGACGGTGAAGACCCGGGTGGTGATGCTGCCGGCTGTCTCCACGTCGATCTGGTGGACGAGGTCCACGAGGCGTCTCACGTTGCTGGCGGTGTCGGTGATGATCAGGCTGTTGGTCGCCGCATTCCCGATGAGACTGGCACCCGCAGACATGAGCGGCTTGAACTCATTCTGGATCTGCACCGCGTCGACGAACTGCAACGGCAGCAGCTCGGTGACCACCTCGGCGACGCCTTCACGGCCGTCCGTCTTGCCTGGCAGCCACATCTCTCTCGTCATCTGGACGGCGCGCTCCATGGGCACGATCTTCACCACCCGCCGCTCCCGGATGAGGGCATACCCACGGACCTCCAAGACCGATCGGAGCAACTGGAAGGCTTCTTCGAGGGTCACTTCCTCCGGCGAGAGGATGGTGATGGAGCCCTCCACCGTGGGGTCTTTCAGGATGGTCACGTTGGCCACCTTGCTGAACATCTCCAGCACCGCGTCGACACCGACGCCCCGAAAGTCCATGCTGACCTTGATCTCGTCTTCGGGCAGGGGCTGAGCCGGCCCTGGGGCAGGTTGCTCCCCGGCGGCCGGCGGCGGAACCTCGCCGGCCGGCTGCGCTGGTGCGGCCTCCGGCTGAGCGGCCGGCTGTTGGGCCGGCGCTGGTGGCTGCTCGACCGGCGGGGCGTCCTCGCCGTGGACAACGACTGCGGCGCCGAGCGCCAGCAGCAGAACCGTGACGTATACCGTCCCGGGCAGAGAGTTTCGCGGTCTCATGGGGTTCACCTCGTTCGTGCTGACTTCCGGATACGGCCAATCAAGCGGTCAACGCGGGTCGCGCGGTCAGCCGCGGTCCCTCCCGCGGAAGCCGCCCCGGCCAAAGGGGTTCCCGCCCCCGCGGTCGCCTTCGTCCGGCGCGTTGCCTTGAGGTTCTGGTGGGCTTTCGTCCACGCCGGCGGGCTGACCGCCAGGCTGTCCGCCCCCGAAGGGGGAACCCCCTGGCGCAGAGCCCCCTTGGCCGAAGCCGCCCGGGCCGAAGCCCGCGCCGCCGAAGCCGCCCGGTCCAAAGGGCCCGCCGAAGCCGAAACCACCAGGCGCTCCTCGACGTTGGGTCTGCGAGTTTGCGGCGTTGGCATTCAACGGGGTCGCCACGAACTCATCGGTCTTGGCGAGTGTCACTTCCTGTCCGTAGATCCGGGCGACCACCTGGGTCGGCTCGGCCCGCACCAGAGTCAGGGCGCCCATACTCTCGCCCTCGCGGAGGTACTGGAAGCGCGAAGCCACCAAGTCCTCGATCAGCGCAAACATGACGCCGCCCACCTTGTACCAGCCGGTGTACAGGAAGCTGGGCGTCGCTGCCCCGGGGCGGGGGGCGTCCCGGGAGTCGTTGCGCGGCTGCGGCGACAACGACCCCAACGGCAACGGCGCTGGCGGCACCGGCACCACCGCCGCCGGTGCGGCAGCAGGCGGCAGCCCGGCAACCAACGGCTTGAACGCGCTCCGCGCCTTCAGCTCGCCCGTCCACGTAGCGAACTGCCCGGGGGCGACGGGGGACGCGCCCTCCAAGAAGGTCTCTGCTTTCCCGGCGGCGGCTGCTGCACCCAGCGATCTCGGCGGCGCCAAGCCGCCCTTCTCTTTGCCGCGGTCGCCCGGGGGCACCAGCAAAACGACAATGATGAGCACCCCGCCGATGCCGAGGTAGATTTTCATGTTTGGCGGCAGGTTCAGTCGCATAGTGGGGTCAGAGCTCCTCCACTCGTTTGCCGGTCGGGGAGGCGGGGGCGGGTGCCCGCCGCTGCGCCCCCACTCGGGCGGAGACCGTCTCCGGCTCATCCGCTTCGGCGAGGCGAGGCTCCTTCGCTGTCAGCCGCGCGATCTCCAACTGGGCGACGACGATCCGCTTCTGGGCGGACGGCATCGAGAAGGTCACGGCCTCGGCCCACAGCCCGAGGCGGTACAGCTCGGCGTCGCGCTGATGGTCTTCGAGCCGGCGCAGGAACTCGACCACCTGGTCGAAACCCCCTTCGACCGTCAGCGCGCAAAGCTGTTTGGTGGCGCCGTCTCTCGTCACCGGGCGGAGCGGCTTGATCTCGGAAAGATCCAGTTTGCACTCCTTCGCGCGGGACTCGAGGAGTCGGACTGTGTCGGTGAAGGCTTGTCGTTCTTGCTCGGGTGCCATGAAGACCGCAAGCCGGCTCTGGTCCTCGGCGGTGGTGGCGGTGGTCTCGCGGAGTGTCGCTTCCGCAGCAGTTCGGCGCGCCTGGACCGTGCGCAAGCGCGCCTCCATCTGCGTCTGTCGGTAGCGGGCGTAGCCCCCACCCAGACCGACGAGCACCGCCACCGGAACCAGCACGGCTGCAGTTCGCTGTTGTCCGTTGGCGCTGTTCCTCATAGCGTGTCCTCCGGCCCTGCCAGCGGCGAGAGCTCGCAGCGGATGCTGAAGTCGACCACCCGCTTCTTGGCAACCTCCGCCGCGCGGGAGTAGTCCAGTCGGGCTTTGGCCAGCGTGGGCTGACGGGAGAGGTTGTCGGCGAACTGGGCGACAGCGGCGTTGGAGAGGCTGCGTCCCTCGACCTGCAACGGCTGGCCGCGCCGGCCGGAGACAGTGGTGAGCCACACCCCTTCCGGGAGCGCGGCGGACACTGAGGCCAGGACCTGGAGCCACGGCCGTTGCTGGCGGGAGACTGTCTGCTGCGCCGCGTAGCGGTCGATCCGCTGCTTGGCGTCGCCGAGCGCTGTCCGCTTGGCGTCCACGCTTTGGAGGGCCTTGACCTCTTGGCGGAGGAGGTCGCGGTTACTCCGGTCCTGCCGCCAACTCCAGGTGCCTGCAGCAGCGAGCACCAGCGCGGCCGTCATGGCAGCCAGGGCTGCGCCCGTGCGTTGGCGGCGCTGGTGGGTCAGCCGCGTGATCCGGACGCGTTCGTGCGACCAGAGCACCACCCGCTCCTCCGGCGGGTCGCCGGCGAGCAGCGCGAGACCGTACGCAGCCACCAACGGCGCGAAGTCGCGCTCGTCCCCGTCGAAGTCGGGGGGCGCAGGCACGAGGGCCACGGGCAAGTCCAGCGCGTTGTGAAGCACCCAATCCAGAGCCGGCGTCGCTGCGTAGTCGCCGGTCAGGCAGACGACCTCCGGGGGGCGGAGGGGCTCGAGTCGCGAATACTCCAACAGCGTGCTGCGTAGCTCGGCGACCACCTCCTGCACCCACGTGCGGAGCGCTGCCGTCCCGGGACCATCGAGGGCCGACAGTCCTTCGGTGCGCCGCCGCTGGTCGGCTGCGGCGGCGTCCAGGCCGCCATCCGCTGCCAGGGCGCGACACAGGTCGGCGCCACCGGTCAGGGCCGTTCGGGCGTAGAGCACGCGGGGGCCGTCCGCCACGATGATCGTCATGGTCGCGGCGCCGAAGTCAAGCACCAGCCGAACCGGAGCCGGCGTGTCCCCGGGCTGCCCCTGCTCAAGGGCGCGGGCAGCCGCCAGACTTCGGGCGGAGACGCCAAACGTGCGCAGCCCCGCCTGCGTTCCCCAGGACTCGAGTCGGGCGACCTCGCCATCGGGCGCCCCGACCAAGAGGAGCGTCTGCATGCCTCCGGGTGACCCGGTTGGGCGGCCGGCCGAGGGCGGCGTCCCCGGCCGAGTCGGCATCAAGTCGAACACTGCGGAGCCATTCCGGAACGGAAGGTGTTCGGCGATCTCCAGCCCCAGCATCTGCCGCTGCTTCTCCCGGGGTGCCGCCGGCAGCTCCACGCGCCGGATGGCGACCTGGTCGGCAGGAACGGCGGCCAACGCGGGGGCGGAGGCGGCTCGCTGTTCGCGTACGGCCTGGCGCACGCGAGCGGCATCGGTCTCGTCGAGTGCGCCTTGCGACGCGAACTGCCGGTGCCATGCCAGTGAGAAGCTGTCCCGGTGCCGGCCGAGGGCCACCAGCTTGAGGCCGTCCCCGTCGCAGTCGCAGTCGATTCCAAGAGTCACTTTGGGGAGCATCAGACCGTCCACTTCCACCCCTTGCGCAAGACGCGGGAATCCGTCTCACGCCAGTATACAAGCTCTACGGCATCGCTCGTGCGGCGAAGCAGGGCGCTGACGCACAGTTGCGGCGCCCCGTCCTCCTCCACGCCCGCTGCCACTTCCACCAAGAAGTATGCGGACTTCGTGGCGACTAAGTCCGCCGACTGCCGGAAGAAACTCACGCCGCTCTCGTCCAGCGCGATCACTTCGCCGACATTGGCGAGGGGCTCGTTCTGTCGTTGGTCCACGAGGGCCTGACGCAGCTCGTCTGTCATGCCAGGGAGGGTCGCCAGCACTTCGTCAGAGGCCGTGTTGAGGTTCACCGTGCCCTCGCGCAGCGGCTGGTCACCGAGGGTCAAGTTGTCCACCGCGGCGGCCACCATCTCCGGCCGCCAGCCGTCCACGGCGAGCAACTGCCCAAGGGTCGGCAGCCCCCCGCGGGCGCGCAGATCGGTGAGGGCGCTCAGGGCTTGAGGTTCCACGACGTCGCCCAGACGCTGCCGAAGTTCACGCATGTCGGCGGTGTTGGCGTTCAGCCGCGGCTCGCCTTCGGCGGTGAGGTCCTGCTCGCCGGAGTGGGTGGTCAGCAGGTCGAGCAGGCCGGGAGTCACCGTGTCGCCGCTGAGCGCCCCGAAAAACAGCTCGTCTGTCACCCCGCGGACGAGCCGGCATTCTTCCAGGGAGAGGAAGGGCGCGTCGGCGGCAACGTAGCCCGGGCTGAGCGCAGAGTAGTAGTCGGACTCGGCGCCGGACTCGCGCGGCTCACTATCGGCGTCGCGCCAGTCGAGCAGGCTGTCGGCGACTTCGTCTGTCAGGTCCGGCAGCAGCAGCAATGCTGCGCGCGGCGCGGTGTTCAGGTTGAGTCGGCTGGAGGCATCGACGACCTCGAGCCTGATCCAGCCGGTGTCGAACTCGATTCGTTCCCCCGTCGCCCCCCCGAACTGCGCCCATCCGTCGGTGAGCGAGTCGGTCTGCACGTCGCCCTGGGTGTCCCGGTCCGCCGCAAGCTTGGCCATCGCCAGGTTGACCCCGGTTCGGCACAGCGCCAGGGACTGGAGGTGCTGACTGAAGTTGGCGCTCAAACGGATGTCGGCCTGGCTGAGGCTGGCAAACGCCGTGACGAGGGTGACCAGGATCACCATGGCGAACACGGCCAGAATGAAGGCTGCGCCTGCACGCCGGCCGGGCAGGGACAGGTTGACGATCCGCTGTGCGCGCCTCACTGTTGCTGGCTCCTTGTCGCCCGCAGTATCGGCACCACCGTGCGAGAGGTGAGCGGGACGACCGGTTGATCTGTGTCAACGGGCTGGAAGGTGCAGAGGATCTCGACGCTGAGCGGGAGTTGCTGGTTCTCCTCGGAGGTTTCCCAGTCGTCGACGAACTGCTCGCCATCGTAGTACCGCAGATTGAGTGAGGTCACCCACTTGGAGACCACCGCCTCGTCGCCGCCCGCCTCCTGATCTTCGTCGGGCGGGTTCTGCCGCCGACGGATCAGACCGCCATTCGAGGGATCGCTCAGCTCGACTCGGTACTGGACCTCGGCGAGATCCGACGTGGGCGCCGTGGCGTCTGCGGAGGTGGGGTTTACACCCAGGTAGAGTTCCAGCGGCTGAGAGTCCGTGGTGCACGAGAGCTCGTCATGGTCACCGTTGAGGTCGCTCTGGTCCGTGCCGACGAACCACGTGAGCGGCCGGTCAGGGCTCAGCACCGCATTCCGCAGGTCGCCGGCCAGCAGGTCCATGGCGACTCTTACCTCTTGCGCGCGACTCGACTGCAGCTTGCCTCGTTCCCAGGCGTTTAGACCGTTGCCCAGGCTCATGGTCAGTCCCCCGATCAGGACTGCCATCAGGAAGAGCGCCAGCGTGAGTTCGAGGAGCGTGAAGGCGAGGACGCCGGGGCGCACGCGCCGAGGAGCGCGGCGCAACCGACCAGCGCCGCGCGAGGGCAGCGGGCCCGTGTCAACGCGATGGCGGCGCAGAGCGCTTGCGGAGCACGTCAGCCGCGCGTCTGTTGTGTTGGGGTTGGTCGGTAGAACCATTGCTCAACTCGGCAGGTCTGTGTCCGGCCGGCATGCTCCCAGGTCACCGCGAGCTGGGCACGCCACAGGTCGGTGAGGTCATCGCTTGTCACGGTCTCTATGTCGAGGGTCCATTGGTAGTCCGGGTAGTCCTCCCCGAAGTCACCTGCGGAGGAGCCGGCGGAGAACTCCTCCTGGGTCTCCAGTTCGGTCAGCTTCTCTTGGGCGAGCAACACGGCCTGTGTCTTGCTCTCGCCGACGCCAACGGCGGTGGCGCACGCGGAGAGTGCGCCAATCGCGCCGGCAATCCCAATGGCCAGCATGGAACCGGCCACGATCAGCTCGATGAGCGTGAAGCCGCCCGGTGGGCGGCGCCGGCTCCGCATCAGGCTACCCCGCCACGCTTTCGAGCACTTCGACTTGCCCGGTATTGGGGGTAACGGAGAGGGTGAACTTGAGGCCGCCAAGCGAGTCCAGGAGCACGTTGCCCCCCTGGGCGCGGCCGTCGGGCTGGAAGTACAGCGCGTCCGTGGGCTCCGTCGAGGTCAGCGTCACCGCCTCCAGCTCCATGCTGGTGAACTCGTCCGAGACCACGGTCTGGTTCATTTCCGGGGTGTCGAGGGGCGCGAATTCGCCAGGAGCACCCTCCGGGTCCTCCTCGACTTCGGCCAGCATCACCCGCGTCCCCGGCTCCAGCCGGACGCGACACAGCAGTTGCCGGTTGACAGCGTATCCTCGGGTGAAGGCCAACTGCGCGGCGACCTGCCAAGCGCTGGACCGCAAGTGGGTGCGGCTCATGAACCCCACCAGTGAGGGCACCACGCCGGCCGTGAGTATCACCACGATCAGCAGCACGACGGTGAGCTCGAGGAGCGTGAAGCCGCCGGCAGCGCGAGGATGGAGTGGAGGGTGTCGCCGCATATTGGTCGCCGTCGGGCCGGGGAACTCGGTCACTGCTGGTAGTTCGAGATATCGGCGTCGTCGCCAGTGCCCCCCGGCTGGCCGTCGGGACCGAAGGAGACGAGGTCGTAGCTCTTGGCGTTGAACTGGCCCGGCGAGGTGTACCCGTAGTCATTGCCCCACGGGTCGGCAGGGAGCTCCTCCTTCAGGTAGGGGCCGCTCCAATTGCGCGGTCGGGGCTCGGAGTTCGGCTCTTGCTGCAGCGCCGCCAGCCCTTGCTCCGTTGTCGGGTACTTGCCGTTGTCCGCCGCATACAGGTCCAGGCACGTACCGAGGTTCTTGAGGTCCGACAAGGCGCGCGCCCGCCGCGACTGCTCAACCCGGCCGACGACCCGGGGAACCACCAAGATCGCCAAGATGGCCAGGATGGTCATCACCACCACCAACTCGATCAAGGTGAAGCCGGCCTGCTGTCTGCGCTGTCTTCGTTTCATGTGAATCACTTCGTCCTCCTCTGCGGCGCCTTCGGTCGGCGGGCGCCGCGCTAGCCGCCGATAGCTGCGTTCATCTGGAAGATGGGCAGCAGAATCGAGATCACGATGAACCCCACGAGCATGCCCATGAACAGCAGCACCGCAGGCTCCATCAGTGTAATCAACCGGCGCTGGGCCATTTCGACCTCGCGCTCCAGACTGGTGGCGACGCGGATGAGCATCGTGGCCAGAGAGCCGGTTTCCTCGCCTACCGCGGCCATGTGTATCACGATCGGCGGGAAGGCACGCGTCCCCGCCAGGGCCGCGTGCAGCGACTCGCCGTGTCGCACCTCTCCGGCCGCTGTGCCGAAGGCGTCCTCGAACACCAGGTTGGCGGCCGCCTTGCCCGCGAGTTCCAGCGCGAACAGCATCGGCACGCCGCCTGTCAGCATAGTTCCGAGCGAGCGGATGCAGCGGCCCACCACCACTTGGCGAGCTAAGGGACCAACGACGGGGAGGCGCAACAGCGCCCGGTTCACTCGCAGCTTTCCCGACCGGTTCGCACAATAGGCCTTGCCCAGGAACCACACCGTCACGCCACCCACGACGGGCGTCCACCAGAACTCCCGGGTGAAAGAGGCCAGATGCAGCAGGATCTGAGTGGGTGTCGGCAGTGCCTGGCCGAGGTCTTTGAAAATCACCGCGATCCGCGGCACGACGAAGGTCAGCAGGAACCCGGAAGCGCCCAGGGCCACCGTCAGCAGGATGGCCGGGTACATGAGCGCTGAGACGACCTGGCTGCGCCGGTTCTGCTCCCACTCCAGGTGGTCGGCCACCCGCTCCAGCACGTTCCCCAACTGTCCGCTGGCTTCGCCGGCGCTCAGGGTGCTGGTGAGTAGCAGCGGGAACAGGCGGGGGAACTGGCCCATCGCGTCGGAGAGCGGCTTGCCGCCGCGAACCTGTCGCTGGACCTCCTCCAGCACGGCTCGGAGGGAGCTGTTATCGGTCTGCTCGACCAGAACTGTGAGGCAGCGGTCCATCGGCAGGTTGGCGGAAACCAGGTCGCTGAGCTGGCGCACAACCGCGATGACCTCTGCCCGCCCCACGCGGCCGTGGCGCTGCCGCGTGGGCGTTGCGACTGCTCCGTTACCAACGGTGCCGTTGGTGGCGCGAACCTCCGTGGCGAAGTGGCCGAGCGCGCGGAGCTTCCGGACGGCTTCTTCGCGTGTCGGCGCTTCCACCGTTCCGCGGACGGCTGCGCTGCTCTGGTCGAGCCCTTCGTAGGCGAACGTGCTCATGAGCGGACCTCGAGCTGCTCGTCGGCCACGGCCACGCGCAAGACCTCTTCCACCGTCGTCAGTCCGGCCAGCGCCTTGTCGCGGCCGGAGACGGCCAGCGTGCGCATACCTTCGCCCATGGCCTTCTGCTTGAGCTGACTCGCCGTAGCCCTCAGCGCAATCAAGTCGCGGACGCCGCTGGTCACGGTGAGCAGCTCGAAGATGCCGCGCCGGCCCTGGTACCCCGTCCCCCCGCAGTTGTCGCAGCCGGCGCCGCGGTAGAGGGTGGCCGTGGCGGCTTCGTCGGCCGGGACATTGAGCGTCGCCAAGGTTTCCGCCGGGACGGTAGTCGTCGTCTTGCACTGCGGGCAGATGACTCGGACCAAGCGTTGGGCGAGTACGCCGATCAGCGACGATGCCGCCAAGAACGGTTCGACCCCCATCTCCAGCAGTCGCGCCACGGCTCCGGCGGCATCGTTGGTGTGCAGTGTGCTGAACACAAGGTGCCCTGTCAGCGCGGCATGGATAGCGATCTCGGCCGTCTCGTGGTCGCGGATCTCGCCCACCATGATGATATCGGGGTCTTGGCGGACCATGTGCCGCAGACCCGACGCAAAGGTCAGCCCGATGGCCGGCCGGACGTGGATCTGGTTGACCCCTTCGAGCTGGTACTCCACCGGGTCTTCGATGGTGATGATCTTCTTCTCGGGTGAGAAGATCCGGCTCAGCGCAGCGTACAGCGTAGTGGTCTTGCCGCTGCCGGTCGGGCCGGTGACCAAAATGATGCCGTGGGGGTGCACGATCACCTTGGCGAACTGCTCGAGCACCACCGACTCCATGCCCAGCTCCTCGAGACCGAAAAGCGCGGAGGACTGGTCGAGGAGCCGCATGACCACCGTCTCGCCATGCAGCGTCGGGAGGGTGGACACGCGCACGTCGAACTGGCGGCCGGCCAAGCGCAGGGCAATGCGCCCGTCCTGGGGCAGGCGCCGCTCGGCGATGTCCATGTCCGACATGATCTTGATACGCGAAACCACAGCGGCGTGCAGCCGCTTGGGCGGCGCCGGAGCGGTCCGGAGCACACCGTCGATGCGGTAGCGGACCGTGGTCTGGCGCTCGAAGGGCTCAATGTGGATGTCGCTGGCCCGCTGGTTGATGGCGCGGTGAATCAGCAGGTTGACGAACTGAATGACCTGCTCCTCGCCCGCCATCTTCTGCAGGTCCGCCAAGTCCTGTGTCTCTTCGGCGACGACCTCCAGGTCCTGGTCCGCGATCTCGCGGATCATCGCTTCGGCGTAGAACTGCTCCAGGCGGCGCCGGATCGCACCGGCTTCGCCCAGCATTGGCTTGATCTTCAGCCCCGTGAGCAAGCGCAGGTCGTCCAGGGCCGTCTGATTGAAGGGGTCCGCCACTGCCACCACGAGGGAGTGGTCTTCCCGCGACAGCGGCAGCAGGCAATGCCCCAGCGCGAACTCTCGCGGCACTGCCTCCAGCAGCTCGCTCGATAGCTCGACGTCGCCCACGTCCACCGGAGCCCAGCCCAGCCTCTCGGCGGTAAGCCGATGGAGCGTCGCCGAGGCTACGCGGCCCGAGGCAGTGAGCTGCTCGCTCAGTGACCTGGCGGTCTCCCGGCACTCGGTGAGCGCCTCGGCGCTCTCGTCCGCGGTGAGAATTGAAGCTTCAACCAACAGGTCGGCCAGCCAACGATCGCTCTGTGTGTTCAAAGGAAATGCTCAATCGGCGACGAGGGAATTCCGTTCCCCCGTCGGTCTGTCGCAGCCTCGCGCCATGGTGCCACTTTTTGGGGAGAGCCGGGAGGTGCAAGTCGGTAGGGCCTTAGTGTTCGGTGCCTGCCGGGGGTTACAGGTCCCCTCTGGGAAAGCCGGCGGGACGAATTGCACCTGCGCAGGTCCGGGAGACGCCGACCCCTCGGGTGCACTCAACTCCCGGACGGGCGCGACAACCTCCCCCCCTGACGCCCGCCAGCGAAGGAAGTTCTGCGAACTCCGACTTCGGTGTGCTCCATGCCTCGCCGGCACGCCTGAGCGCGCGCCGTCAGACCCACCGCCGGCTCGCCAGACCCCCGAGCTTGCTCGGGAACGGAGCGGGCTGCGCACCCCCAACGAGTGGGGGCGTCCTGGAGGTGGTATTGGGGGGGAATCGCCAGTGTTCACACTTCAGCAGGACCCGGCCGCGTGTCGCGTCTGCGAGAGCCCGCGCGGAAGGGGAACCGCTCCTCCGCCGCGAATCCCTCGCGCTATGAGCCAGTCCGCAAAGCAGATTCTGGGTCCTGACGGGCCCCTCGCGCAGGCGCTGAAGAGCTACGAGCACCGGCCGCAGCAGTTGGAGATGGCGGCAGCCGTCGAGCGTGCCATTCGGACGAAGCAGCACTTGGTCGTGGAGGCGGGCACGGGGACAGGGAAGAGCCTGGCGTACCTGACCCCGTTTGTCGTTTGGGCAACAGAGACGAAGAAGAAAGTGCTGGTGGCGACCCACACCAAAGCGCTTCAGCAGCAGCTTGTCGACAAAGACCTGCCCTTCCTGCGCAAGGCGACGGGGATTGAGTTCAAGTACGTCCTGTGCGTCGGGTCGCAGAACTACCTCTGCTTGCGGCGGCTGCGGCTGCTGGATCAGCTTGCGCTGTTGGAGTCGCAGTCGCAGGTGGACGAAGTGGAGAAGATCCGCAAGTGGGCGGACTCCACCCGGACCGGGCTGGTGTTCGACCTGCCGTTCCAGCCCGCCTACGGCGTGTGGAACGCGGTCAACCGGGAGAGCGATCTGTGCTTCGGGCAGAAATGCGAGCACTACGAGAAGTGTCTCTACTTCGCCGCCCGGCGCCGGCAGTACGCAGCCCATGTGTTGGTGGCGAACCACCACCTGTTCTTCGCCAATATGGCAGCCGACTGGCGGGCCCTGCCCGAGTTCGACGCCGTGGTGTTCGACGAGGCGCAGGGCTTGGAGGAAGTCGCCAGCGACTACCTCGGTCTCAGCGTGAGCAACACGCAGCTCGAGTTCTACCTCAACTCTCTGCTCAACGCGCAGACCGGTAGAGGCGTGCTGGCTCCCTTCCCGGAATCGCCCGTGAAGGCGGAGGCGGCCAACGCGATCTCGGAAGTACGCCGCACGAGTCGCGAGTTGTTCCAGGATATCGCAGCGCGGCTCGGCCCGCGGGCCGACGTCGTCCGCGTCCGCCAGCCGGGTCTGGTGGCCGACGCGCTCCACGCACCGATGGCGAAGCTGGTCGAGCGCCTGACCGAACTGCAGAAGCACGCCAAGTCCGAAGAGCAGGAGCTGGAGTTGGGTGCGCTGATCGGCCGCGGCAGCGAGTTGAGCCGCAACGTCGCGACCTTCCTGGAGCAGTCGCTGGACGACCAAGTGTACTGGGTCGAGGTCAGCGGCCGGCGGCAGCAGCGGTTCACGCTCAAGGTGGCGCCCATCGACCTGTCTCCGACCCTGAAGGGCGACCTGTTCGCCAAGGTGGCGCCGGTGGTGCTCACCTCGGCGACGCTCTCAACAGCCGGCTCGTTCGCGTTCTTCTCGTCGCGGCTGGGGCTGGAAGCCGCTGACGAGTTGGCGGTGGGGTCGCCGTTCGACTTCCAGCGGCAGGTGCTCATGTACCTGCCGAAGGAGATGCCCGACCCGTCTTCGCGCTACGAAGACTTCAACCGCGCCGCCGCCGCCCAAGCCGCCGAGATCTGCCGGCTCTGCGGCGGGCGGGCGTTCGTGTTGTTCACCAGCTACAGCGCCCTGCGGCAGGCACGGGACTACTTCGCGGCGACCGTCCCGCACTTGGAGGCGCTCTGCCAGGGCGACGAGCCGCTGCCCAAGCTGGTCCAGCGGTTCAAGCGCGACGATGGCAGCGTGCTGCTGGGCACCAACACCTTCTGGCAAGGCATCGACGTGCCCGGCGACGCGCTCCAGTGCGTGATCATCACCAAGCTGCCCTTCGCCGTGCCCGACCATCCGCTCATCGAGGCCCGCACAGAACGCCTCGAACAAGCCGGCCGCAACCCCTTCTACGAGTACCAGGTCCCCAAAGCCATCATCATGTTCCGCCAAGGCTTCGGCCGGTTGATCCGCAGGAACACGGACTACGGCCTCTTCGCCCTCCTCGACCCGCGCGTCCGGACCAAGGGCTACGGCGAGCTATTCCTCAAGTCGCTACCCAAGTGCGAAGTGACGAGCGAGATGGGGCGAATCTCGTCGTTCCTCGAGGAATGGCGAGAGCAGCAGCCGGCAGCCTCAGCGGCCGGAACTGATGGAGCCGAACAGCCCATCGCAACCGAGAGGATCCCCGAATAGCCCCCCCGGCGCCCACACCCCTTCGTCGGCCTGTCCCCAAGTCTCCCCATTCCCACCTCAGGAGCCCTCAGCATGACCAACTACGTCTTCCACTACGACCTCGAGAACCCCGATCGCTGCGTCAAAGCAGCGCCAATCCTGGCTGACCTCCACCGCCAGCGCGGCATCCCGGCGACGTTCTTCCTGCTCGGCAGCGTGCTCGAACAGAAGGCTGCCGAACTGAAAGGCATCTTCGGAGACGACCCGCTGTTCGACCTGCAGTCGCACACCTGGACCCACCGGAGGCTGCGAGACAACGTGATGCACGGAGCCGGCGTGGGTCTCGACGACCTCCGGGAGGAGATCCGCGTCGGCCGCCAACTGGTGGAGGACACCTTCCAGCGCCCGTGCGCAGGCGTGCGCAGCGGCTGCGGCTTCTTCCGCGGGTTCCAGGGAGAGCCCGAGCGGCTGGGAATCATCTGGGAAGAGGGCACCCGGTTCTTCAGCTCCGACCTCCGCGGCCCGGTCGACTCCATTCCCTCCGGCCTGCAGCAGGCGTACTGGTACGACAAAGAGGGCTTCCCCGAACTGCTGGAGTTGCCCGGCCACGGTTGGCACGACAACGTCCTGAAGGACCCCGCCGGCCACGGGCAACACTGGCTTTGCAGGGCCTGGCCGCCGGTGGTCCCCTGGGGCATCCCCAACCGGCCCACCCGCACCCCCGAAGAAGAGATCGTCGTCCAGCGGGTGTGGCTCGACCGCGCCGTGGCGCAGAACCTCGACTACGTCTCGCTGGTCTACCACCCGCACTCAATCCTGAGCCTCAGCCCCGACTGCCGCATCATGAAGCTGCTCATGGACCACGTCGAAGAAAGCGGTCTGCCGACGACCACGTATCACGGTCTGTACGAGCGCTACTCAGCCGCGCCCAAGAGTGTGCCGGGACGAGAGGCGTGGAAGTGGGGCGGCGCGGAGGAGGAGGCGTTGCGATTGCCGGAGGGGTAGAGGTGGGACTGCGTGACCAACCGTCAGAGTCTCGCCTTCCTACGCAGACGTCGCTGCATGGAGTGTTGGGCTACTGGCCCGCGCCACCACTTCGGCACTCCCCGCCTCATGGGTTCTCGCGGCACCGGCCGCGACGGCCTACGCCCCCTTCACCACCATCTCCACCGGCTGCGCCGTCGCCTTGTCGCCCGGGTTGTAGTATTCGTAGGCGGTGGACTTTGGCGTCCTTGCCTTGACGGGGAACTTGGCTTTGAGGCGATACTGCAGTTCCAGCGTCTGGCCGGGGTCGAGCTTGTCGAGGTAGATGATGATCTGCCGGGCGGCGGGGGTGAACTTCTTGATCTTCGTGCCGACCAGCTCGGCCAAATCACCGGTTTGGACCTCGAATCCGGGCGGTACGCCGAGGTCGAGCACGACCATGTCGGCACGGGCGGTGGCGAGGTTCTTGACGGTGGCTTTGGCGGTGACGGTGTCGTCGGTCTTCAGCTCCGTTTTGTCGTAGTCGACCTTGATATCGAGGATCGGCTGGTCGGGCTTGCCTGTTCCCTTCCAGGGGAGGTAGTACTTGCTGACGATCTGGTAGAGCGCGCTGCCTTTGCCGCTGAAGCCGAGCTTCACTTGATTGTCGCCTTCGCGGACGAACTCCTTGAGGTCGAACTGGCGCATGACGTCGGCGTTCTCGGGGGTGAGGGCGAAGGCGCCGGCGCGCTTGCCGTTGACGTCGAGGGTGATCTCGGCGTTGGTGTCAGCGGAGGTGGCTGTCTCCATGGCAAGCAGCAGCGCCTTGAACGCCCACACAGTCGCCTGCGTGGTCTGCCAAGTGCCGAAAGCGTCCTTCTTCTGAGTCAGGTAGGTCAGCGCCTTGTTGGCCAAGCCGCCGTGACGGCCGGACTTGAGCAGCGCGTAGGCGGCCAAGGCGGTCGTTTCCAGGTCGGCGGTGTCGTCGCGGGCGCAAGTCATGGTCTTGGCGTCGGTCTGCCAGTAGGCGACCTTCTCCTGTTCGGTCGCCAGCTTCGCCAGCCTGTCGGCAGCGGCGACGGCGTCGGCGCCGTTGCGGTCGACGGCGGCCAGCAGGTTGGTGATGACTGCCATGACGTAAGGGTCGTCGACGCTGTTGGTCTTGCGGGCGGCGTAGGAAGCTGCCTTGGCAAGTTGCCCGCCCGTGAAGCCGCTGTCGGCCAACGCCCACGCAATGTAGGCGGTGACGCGCAGTTCGTCGGTCTGGCGGTTGATGCTGCCTTCGGCAATGCCGCCCTGATCGACGTCCCACGTGCCGTCGTCCTTCTGCTTGCTGAGGAGCCACTGCTGGGTGCGCTGGATGAGCGCGGGGTCGACGTTGTGGACCTTCGCCATGTCGGCGAACTCCATGAGTCCGTAGGCGGTGAGCACCTTGTGGGCAGGGGCGTCGCCGAACCAGGAGAAGCCGCCGCCGTCGACTTCGTACGACACCAGCCGCTGGTAGCCGGCGTTGATGAAGCCTTCGGCTTTCATCTGGATTTCGGGGTTGATCTGCTTGGTGCTCTTCAGGTAGTTCATGACCAGCACGTTGGGGTAGGTGGTCGAGGAGGTCTGCTCGAAGCAGCCCGAGGGCATTCGCAGCATCGAGTCCAGCCCGTCCACAACCTGGCTGAACGTGCCGGGGTAGACCCGGACGAAGATGGTGCTGGCGCCGTCGATGGCCTCCTTGGGGATGACCACCGTCTTCTCCACGTTGCCCTCCAGCCGGTCGTTGATCGTCTGGTAGGTCTCCTCGCCGTCGGGCAGGACTTCGATCTCGCGGCGGATGGCGTCGGACATGCCGGTGCCGCGGGCGTAGACGGTGAGCAAGTGCCGGCCGAGCTTCTTCACCTGGAGCGGGAAGTAGCGGACGGTGACCTGACCCTTCTCCAGCGGCACCTGCACTTTGGTCGGCGGCGTCGTGCCGTCGGGCGCCGTCGGCAGGTCGAACCAGTCGCCGCTCTCCAGATCCAGACTGACCGTCTGCGGCCCGTCGAGGTAGTTGTAGAGCGCGACGGGGATGGACACCTGGTCGTTCTGCGTCAGCGCGACGGGCAGGTCGATATCAACGAAGAAGTCCTGGAACACGCGGACCGGCGCGGTGGTGCTGCCAAGCTGCCCGCCCATGGCCGACGCCATGGCGGTGAGCCGCCAGGTGGTGATGGAGTCGGCCATCGCCGTCTGGATCGAGGCGTGGCCTTTCTCGTCGGTGAGAATCGCCGGCTTCCAGAACATGGTCTCGGGGAAGAACTGACGGACGCGGGTCGGGGCGCCGCCGTCGTCGCCTGCCGGCGCCGTTGCGTCTGCGGGCGCCGTCTCGGCTTCGGCCCTCTTCAGCATCTCCACCGGCGGTCCGCCGGCCATCCCGCCGCCGCGCGCAGCAGCCATGCCCATGGGCGCGGGCACGGCACCCTCCATGACCATCGCGTCGCCAAGAGCGAAGAACCGGTCTCGTCGCTGGAGCTGGAAGGGACCGATGCTCGTGAGATCATCCACCGTGCCCCAGCGACCGTCAAGCCCGGCGCTGGAGAGCAGAACGTAGGTGACCGGGTCGGGGTCGCCCTCCAGCCGGTACGGATTGCCCCACGGGTCGCGCAACGCCGCGCGCGTGATCAGCTTCTCGCGGACCAGCACGTCCAAGCCCTCCTGTTTCGTGGGGAAGCGCTTGTGCAGCTTCTGGAACCGCTGCAGTGCCTTCATCAGGGATTCGGCGTCTTTGGTGATGCGCTTGGTCCACTCATCGCGCTGGGCCGCAACTCGTTGGGCGTAGGAATTGACGTTGAGCGTGAGATCGGTCATTGGCTCGACGGCGGCGAAGAGGACTTTGGCCGCTTCCTGGCGGAGCTGCGCCTGCTGGGCCGGGGCGGGACGGACGGGCGTGGGCAGGTTGCCCTCGATGAGACCGACGGGGGTGAGTCCGTGGATCTCGTAGCGCGGCTTCATCAGTTCCTGTTCCAGCGTGAAGTAGACCTTCTCCAAGCCGGGCTGCATGTCCTGAAGGGCGAACACGCTCTCGTCGACGATGGCGACGCCGAGGGCGGCCAGGACCGGGTGCTTCTGCTTGTCGGTCACCGTGAAGTCGATCCGGCCGTCCTCGCCAGGGCGGTAGGTGTCCTTGCCTGGCTTGACCTCGATGTTGAGGTCGTCCGCCGGGTTCACGTACACGATCCGCGTGTCGCGAACGATGTCTTCCGAAGGCAGGATCTTGTAGGCATGCAGCTCCAGCGTGCCGGAGAGGTCGGCGGTGAGCGGGATCTCGGTCTCGGCTTTGCCATCCTTCAGGTCGAGCGACCGCGTGAGCACTGTCTGGCGTTCCCTGATGACGTCTAAGTACGCCGTGCCGCCCTGCGGCGCCAGCACTGACACGCGCACCTCGTCGCCAACGTCCGCCACGGCCTTGTCGGTCCGCAGCAGAACTCCGGTCGTCCCGGCTTCGTCCAACTCCAGTTCCTGACTCTTGGTCGCCCGCTGCCCTTGCCGGTCCGTCGCGCGAACGGTCACGGTGCCTGGTCCCTTGCCCGGCTCGATCCGGAACTCCGCCAGGCCCAGGGCATCCGTCCTCAGCGTGTGCATGGTCCGGTACCAGTTGGTGCTGACGTTCAGGTCGCACTGAGCCGGCGTGCCGTCGGGGTAGGAGGCGGACAGGTAGATGAGGTTCTCGACGCCGGGCAGGATTCTGCGGCTCTCGGGCACGACGAGAAGCTGGATGGGGTCCTTCGCGACGGGCACCGAGGTTGAGACCGTCTCTTCATGCTCGGCTTTGTCCTCAACTGCGACGTCTATCAGCACGACCGCTCTGCCCTGCTCCATGGGCAGACCGACCAGGTAGTCCGGCAGGTCGAACTCGAACTTGTGAAGCCCGGTGGCATCGGTCTTCCCGGCCAGTTCGGCGAACTGCTGTTGACCGACGACGAACGTGGAGCACTTGAGGACCACGTTGCCCCCGGCGACCGGCTTGCCGAAGAAGTAGTCGGCCTGCACCGTGCCGGTGACCTTCTCCCCCGGCAGGTAGTACTTCTTGTCCGTGGTCGCAGTCACCTTGAACTTGGGCAGGACGTAGCGCTTCACCTCGACTTTGCGCTCTGCAGTGCCGGACTCCAGCGTCGCCCGCACAGTGTAGGTGCCCATGTTGACTTCACTGGCCAGGTCGAAGTCGGCGCTGGCGAGGCCGAACTTGGAGGCGTCGCAGAGCTGCTTGAAGACCTTGTTGCCTTTGGCGTCTTCGACCTCAATCGTCGTCTCGGCCGACACCGGCTGCCGAGAAGGCACGCTCAACGTCAGCGCGCGGAGGTGGATCGTCTGCCCCGGCTGGTAGAGCGGCTTGTCGGTGACAAGGAGGACGCGGGACTTCTCGGCAATGGTCACCGGCTGCCGCACCTCGTCGTCCCCGCCAGGGGTCTCCACCTTGACGCGAAGCTCGTAACTGCCGGGCCGGAGCTTGGGCACTTCGAACTCGGCGTTGAGGACGCCCTCGGCGCCCGTCCGCGCAGAGAGCAGCTTGTGCGCATTAGCGTCGTCGGCTCTGCCGTCGCCGTCTACCGAGGCGAGGTACAGCCAGACGACCGCCCGCAGCGGCTCGTCTTCCTTGTGATCGCGAACGATCACGCGGAGCGAGGCTTTGCTGCCGGCAAGCCATTCGTTCTGCCCCAGCACGCGCGTCTCCAGGAACTGTGGGTCAGGTTCCGCGAACCCTCTGTGCTGGTTGAGCGCGTACGTTCCCAGCGCGCCCAACGTCGTGAGGCACGACCCCACGAACAACGTCTTCAGGCTGCAACGACCAAGGAGCTTTCTCACTGCGGACCTCCGGTTCGCCGCCTCTGTGCGGGCGAAGTGAAGCGGTTAGACGGGACCGGAGCGGAATATGTTCCCTGACAGCGAACGCCGCTCAGCCAGCAGCGCGCGCCGCGCCGGTTGCTGCTTTCCCGGCCAGCGGCCGCTCGCGATCGCCGGTGTGTGTTGTACACTGGTGTCCTCCCAAACAGTGGCGGACCGTCGTCACGAGCGGAGAAGGAGCACGACTCATGAGGACTGATAGCTTCCTGTCGGCAGCAGCGGCGCTCAGCCGCACAGGCCCGCTGTTGTGCGCATTGGTCACGGCATCGGGGTTCGCTGTCCGCCAAGTCTGGGCCGAGCCGGCGGCAGCGGGGGCGAGCGCCCAGCCCCTCGGCCCGTGGCTCACCTGTCCGCCCGAGCAGCTTCCACAGGTCACTGTCCGCTGGGAAGACGCCGACCAGCGGGAGGTGTTTGTGGTGGAGGGTGCGCGCTACCAGTGTCGCGTGGCGACGGGGCCGGCGCGGATCCTCTCGCTGCAGGTGGCCGGAAAAGACCTGCTGGGCCCGGCCGGCATGGAGTTGGCGTTCGTCGATGCGGAAGGCAAGCGCTACCGACCGGCGCCGCAAGCGATGACTCCGGCCAAGTGGACCGTGTGGCGGCGGAAGTGGGTGCCGGGGCAGGACTCGCGGGCGCGGATGAACGTGTGGAATGCGACGCCCTACTACTGGGACGCACACTTGCTGGACATCCCCTTTGTGTCGGACGCACAACGGGAAGCGGCAACGGCGACCACGGGACGGGTGCTGGCTGAGTGGACGTTCGAGGCTGGCACCCAAGGTTGGGAAGCGCTCCACAACTGCGCGCTTGCCCGCGGTGACGGCGGCACAGTGCGCCTCTCCAGTGCGGGCGAGGACCCCTTCGCGCAGTCGCCGCCGGTGAATGCGCCGGTGCCGCTGGCGGTCATTCTCCGGATGCGGACGACCAACGGCGGCGGGGCAGCGCTCTACTGGGCAGACGACGGTGGCGGCTACTCGGGCGAGCGGGTCGAGACCTTTGGCGTCAACGGGGACGGCGAGTGGCACGAATACAACCTGCCCATTGACGTGAAGGGCACGCTCAGACAGCTCCGCTTCGACCCGCCGGGGGAGAGCGGCTCCGTCGAACTCGACTGGGTGCGGATCCTGGAGCGGCCGAAGGAGGACCCGAACGTCCCTGCGCCCGTCCGCGGCGAGGTGATCTTCCACACCTTCCCGGATCAACTCCGGATCGAGCTGCGCTTCGAGCCGCCGGCAGGCGCGGCGGTGCCGAAGACGGTAGTCTTGTCGGTCGATGCCGCACCAGGCGGTCAAGCGGCGGCGGGCGGTCGACCGTTGGCAACGCTGGGCGGCGGCGGCGCGGCCCTGTCACTTCTCGGCTGCGCCGGTGCCGCGTTCGACACCGCGACGAAGCAATGGACGGCACCCCTGACCGGCGACCGGCCGGGGACCTATTGGGTGTTGGGGCCGGTGACGCCGGGCGCCGACCCCCGGCTCGAGTTCGCCAACGACCTGGTGCCGTTGCCGGCGGACGCCGTCACCGTGACCAACGGCCACTGGCTGGGCTACGACGCGCCGTCGGGCCTGTATCGGATGGAGAGCGTGTCGCAGGGCAGCGGCTACGGCTTCAACTCGGCCTTCGACAGCCCGAACCGGCGGATGGCGATGCAGGTGGCGATCCGGTCCGGCGCGCAACCGCGGCGACTCCTGGTGAAGTGCGCCAGCCAGTCGGGCATTCTGCCTTCGACGGTGCTCACGGACCTCCACGGGTTCATGCTGCCGACGCCGGTGCTGAGCTGTAAGAACTTCGCGGGCGAACTGGAAGAGCCGGACGACTCGGGCTACGGCGACGCCTACTTCCCGGTGGAGGTCAATGCCAACGAAGCGACCTCGTTCCAGGTCGTGCACTCGTTCCAGCGGTGGGGCGATCACCTGCTGAAACAGGTCACCTCCATCCGGTTCTTCAACATCTACTGGCACCTGTCCACAGGCGTGTCGGAGACGACGTGCTTCACCATCCCGTGGATGCTGCTCAACGGCGAGTACGTGCTGATCCCCGACTTCCGCCCCTACAGCGGGCCGTTCTGGCCCGGGCAGCCGCAGCACGACTGCCAGAGCTGGCCGGGGTTGGTGCAGTATCGCGCCGGCGGGGAGCGCGTGCGGTGCTTGTACGAGCGGACCGCCTTCGAGTCCATCACGCCCAACCTGGCCCGGTTCACCATGCACTACACCACCTCCGACGGCGCCGCGCGGGTCGCCATGACGGCAATGGAGGTTCCTCAAGGAGACGAAACGCGCACCTTTCTGCGGCTGCGCTACGACTGGGACAAGCCGGTGACCATCGACGGCGACGCCCGTCGGAACTTCCGCTGGCTCAACATGAACGACAAGCGCGTGCCTCGCCTGCTGCTCTGGCTCGATGCCGCCGGCAAGACGCAGACGAAGCCGGCCGCCGCTGACGCGGAGTTACTGCTGGGAGAGCCGCTGGCGAAGGAGTTCCCGTTCATCGGGACCCACGGCATCGGCCCGAGCCAAGGCTTCGACGACTACAGCGCATTTCTGCTGGTGCGTTCGTTCCGCGCAAGGCTGGGCGGTAAAGAGTGCGACGCCCCGGTGGCATCGGCGGCGTATGGCGGCAACACCGGGAACTACTGGCTGACCAGCCCCACGGAACAGCTTCAGCTTCAGCCCGGCGACTTCGTGGAAGCCGAGGTCATGCTGATGCCCCATGCGGAGCCGGTCGAGCCGACGCTCAAGCCCGACCGCGAGCGAGTGCGGTTCGGCACCGAAGGTCCGAAGGTTGAGCAGGTGACCGTCGGTCGGAAGGTGGCGGACTTCCCGGCGACCCTCGAAGCGCAAGACGAAGTCGCGCAGTTCACGCTCAGCGGAGGTCACGACGCTCTGCCGGTGATTGTGAAGGGCTTCCGCCACTGGAGCATCCCGCTGCTCTGGGAGGGCGCCCTCTGGCTGAACCAGCAGTGCAACGGCGGTGACGGCTACCAGGTGAACGCCGACGGCGACGGGCAGTATCGATTCACCTTTGTCGTTCCGCTGCGCCACGGCATGACGCCGAACCTAACGGTCACGCGCGCCGACTGCACCACCGGCATCGCTCGCGTCCGCGACCTCAACGGCTACCCGTGCCTGGAGACGGAGACCGACGGGCGCTTCGACCTGAAGGCGCCGGTGCTCTTCGCCCCCGGCCGCAATGACTTGCAGCCAGGCTCGTCCGTCGTCTCCTTCACCGGCACGGGCCGACAAGTGCGCGCCGTGCCGGTGTCGGTGGATGCCAAGGGCGGGAAGGCAAGCGTGGACTTCGAGTCATACACGGAAGACGCATGCACACTGAAGGTCACCGGAGCCGCACGGGTAACCTTCAACCAGCTTGCGACCGGCGCGGCCTACGAACTCTCGGTGAACGGAAAGGCAACCCAGCAGATGGCAGCGAACGGCCGGCTTACTGTGGAGGCGCCGGGCCCGGAGACTGAGGTGCGGCTGCGGCGCCAGGTCCAGAGGACATAAGGGACCAAAGGACCTGTTCGGCGGGTGCGCACACCCTTGCCGTCCCTGTTGTCCTTGCAGTCCCTGAAGTCCTTTCCCCATTCATCCCCCCTCCGACAAAGGAACTTCCCATGCTCCTGGTAACCACCGCCGCAGCGCTCCTCCTGCTCTGCCACCACCACGCACTCGCGGCCGATGCGCCTCTCGACAGCGACACCGTGGCGGCGTGGTCGGCGCCCTACCGCAACTGGCACTACTACCCCGACCACGTGATTCCGGCCGAGCCGAAGATCCCCGGGTTCGAGGCATTCCACAACACCGACTGCCCGACCATCTACCAACTCCCGGGCGACGACCGGTGGTACATGAGCTTCATTGCCTTCGACGGAAAGGGCTACAACTCGTTCGTGGCCGAAAGTGATGACCTGCTCCATTGGCGACACAAGGGGCTGGCGATGGGGTACGGGCCGGAGGGGGCGTTCGATCACGGCGGCTGCGTGGTGGGAGCGTTCCTGTACGAGTCGTACGAGGTCAAGGCGCCCCGCGTGCTGAAGAAGCGCGAAGGCAAGTACTGGTCGCTCTACGGGTGTTACCCACTGCAGGGAGGGTACGAGTTGCGACCGGGATATGAGGGCGTGGCGGTGAGCGACGACGGGCTGAGGTGGCGGCGCGCGAAAGACGCCTACACCCTCTCGGTCCACGACGCCGACTGCGCTGCGTGGGAGCAGGATTGCATCTACCAGCCGTGGCTGGTAGAGCATGACGGCAGGTTCTTCGACTTCTACAACGCCGCCAACGGCCCCGTGGAGCAGACCGGCCTTGCCTTCTCGACCGACCTGCTCGACTGGAGCCGCTATTCGGCAAACCCGGTCGTCCGCAACCGCCCCGGCGGCTTCGACGAGCAATTCGCGTCCGACCCAAAGGTCTTCCGCGATGGCGACCACTGGACCATGCTCTACTTCGGCGTCGGCCGCGGCGGCGCGCACATCATGGCCGCCTTCTCCCGCGACCTGCTCCACTGGACGGCCGACCCGGAGCCACTCTACAAGGCCAGCGGCAACCCCAGTGGCCTGGACGCGACCTACGCCCACAAGATCTCGCTGGTGCACAACCCAAGGAACGACACGCTCTACCTGTTCTACTGTGCAGTTGGCAACAAGGGAAGAGGGATCGGGCTGCTTACCAGCAAGCCCGGAATGAGGTAGACTGCCGGGCGTCCCACCCATCAATCCGCCGAGAGGCGGAGCGAAGAGGAGTCACCAATGCTCACAGCCCTGCTAATCGCCATGCTCTGCGTGCTCGCCGCGGCGAGTGCTGGATTCTGCCAGGGGGAGAGCGCCCCGCGCCTCGCCACACCGACTCCCGCGCAGGCAGCGTGGCAGGACTTGGAGGTTGGGACGTTCATCCATTTCGCGCCCAACACGTGGACGGATCAGGAGGGCGACGATCTGTCCCTGCCTCTCGAGACGATGAACCCCGAGAAGCTCGACACCGATCAGTGGGCTGCGGCCGCGCAGGCCATGGGCGCGAAGTACCTGGTTTTCGTCGCGAAGCACGTGGGCGGGTTCTGCTGGTGGCAGACGGACACCACCGACTATAGCGTGAAGAGCATTCCCTGGCGCGGCGGCAAGGGTGATGTGCTCGCCGACCTCGCCGAGTCGTGCCGCGAACGGGGGCTCAAGCTTGGCGTGTACTTGTCACCGTGCGACCGCAAGCACGGTGCCGGCGTCGGCGGAGCCTGCGCTACGCCGGCAGCCCAAGCCGACTACAACGCGTTGTACCGCCGGCAACTGACCGAGGTGCTCACGCGGTACGGCGAGTTGTGCGAGGTCTGGTTCGACGGCAGCAACGTCGTGCCGGTGGGCGACCTCTTGCAGAAGTACGCACCCACCGCGATGGTCTTCCAGGGCCCGCATTGCACCATCCGGTGGGTCGGGAACGAAGAGGGCTTCGCACCGGATCCCGCCTGGAACGCCGTGTCAGCAGCCGACGCGAAGTCTGGCGTTGCTACGGCCCGGCACGGTGACCCGAGCGGGGAGGTCTGGTTGCCCAACGAGTGCGACGCTCGGATCCGCAACACGTGGTTCTGGAACACCAGGAACGCCTCCACCCTCAAGACTGTGGACGAGCTGATGACGATGTACTACCGGTCCGTCGGTCACGGCGCCGTCCTCTTGCTGAACCACACACCCAACACCACCGGGCTCCTCCCGGAAGCCGACGTACGACGCGGCGCCGAGTTCGGTCAGGAAGTTCGGCGGCGGTTTGGCGCGACGCTGGCGGAGACGTTCAAGCCCGGGCCCAACCTCGAGCTGGCGTTGCCCAGCCCCACCAGCGTTGACCATGCCCTGGTCATGGAAGACCTCGCCTTTGGCGAGAGGGTGCGCGCGTACACCGTCGAAGGGTGGGCCGGCGACCGGTGGGTCCCCCTCTCCAGCGGCACAGCAGTCGGCCACAAGAAGATCGACCGGTTCGCGCCTGCGGAAGTGTCCAAGGTGCGCTTCCGCTGCCTCGACGCAGCAGCCACGCCAAAGCTCAGACGCTTCGCCGTCTTCAGCACCGGGAGCAGAGGCACGGAAGCGCTTGCGCCTACGCCGGTGGGCGCGGGGGAACCGCACGTCGCGTGGACATGGACGGCGGCCGAAGTGGCAACGCACTGGACGACGGTGGACCTCGACCTAA
>Ga0210028_1000378_pt1 | contig 39358 bp, 36 predicted proteins | sample CryGeymeta201513_FD_185468 | JGI IMG/M metagenome (GOLD analysis project Ga0210028, IMG submission 185468) | Groundwater microbial communities from Crystal Geyser aquifers in Utah, USA - Crystal Geyser metaG 2015-13 (SPAdes) (version 2) | ecosystem: Environmental > Aquatic > Deep subsurface >...
TGAGAGAAATCCCGCTCACTCAAATTGGGAAAAAAGGCGGCATCCAGGTAAATCGACAGCAGATTATCGAAATCTTTGTGGTTCTGACTGGCAAAGGGATAGAGGGTCCAGTCACTGGCGGTCATGGCGTTCATGAAGGTATTGAGGCTGCGCTTGAGCATGGAAAAAAAAGGATCACGCACGGGGAAATTCCGTGAGCCGCACAGGGCAGTGTGTTCGAGAATATGTGCGACCCCGGTGGAATCCTGCGGCGGGGTGCGAAAACCGACCCCGAACAGCATATTACTGTCGGCGCGTTCGAGGTGCATGTGTCTTGCGCCGGTTTTCTCATGGCGCAGGCGAATCATACGGGCCTTGATGCCGGGAATTTCGTCAATTTTCTCAACCACAAACCCGTGCAGCTTTTGCCCAGGCTCAAGCAGGTTCTTTTTCATCGGGACAACTTTCTTTTGCTAATGGGTGACTTAGACTTTGGGGTCGCATCGGTTAATTTATGCGCCAAATTTCCCCAATCTTAGCCGAGAGCCGGGCAGCTGACCAGCGGGCCGGACAATTTTTTTCGAAATAACCGCGCGCCGGAAGAAAAAAACTGTTCACAATTTTTCAGCCGAATTCAATAAATAGGATTCATTGGTGTAACTTTTGTGGCAAAACTCGCTTAATCCCTTGATTTTGACGACTCGAAACGTTAAAACTGTCCGATGTTTTTGGCGGCTCTACCATTCAGAAAGACCTTCCTGGCTTTTCGCGGCGACTGATGCTGATTTTCATTCAACGTTACTATGTGTTTGTTTTTGTTGTTCTCAGCTGTCTCTGCGGTCTGGCGCTGGGAAAGCTGGTGGCAAGCGAACTTGGCAATCGGCTTGAACCGCCGCTGATCAGCGCGCAACGCACTACGCCGTCTGCCATCGAAACGGTCGCAGAGCCCAGCCTGGCCGATTACGCGGTTATTTTGCAGCGCGATATTTTTAACCCGGCGGGGGGTGAGCAGAAATTTTCTGCAACCAGCTCGGAAACCGTAACCCCGGATCAGCCCAGCGGGGTCAAGAGAGCATCGACCAAGTGGGAATTGATCGGCACCGTGGCGGGCAGCGACGCCTTGGCGATTTTGAGCGACGGCAAAGAAACCTACCCCCGACCCCTGCATGGCGAACTGCCTGATGGTACAAAAATTGGTGCGATTGAGCGTAACCGGGTAACCCTGGAGTTTGCGGACGGCAGCTTCCTGGTGCTCGAAGCTCAGAAGGGCAAGCCCCTTGCCGCGGCGGGCAGTCGTGCGGCGCTCACGCCTTCATCGGTAGCCACACAAACCGGGGCGCAGATTGAAAGCCTTGACGAAAACCGCTGGCTGATCCCGGCTGAAGTGGCCGAGAATGCGCGCGGCAATGTTGGCGACCTGCTCAAACAGGCCCAGGCGGTTCCTTATCTTGAAAATGGTCAAACCACCGGTTTCCAGCTGCGCATGATTCAGGCCGGTTCACTCATTGCTCAGTTAGGTTTGCAAAAGGGGGATATTTTGCGTGAAGTCAATGGTCTGCCGCTCAATTCGCCGGAAAAGGCCTTGCAGGTTTTTGGACAACTGCGCCAGGCCAGCCAGATCAGTATTGGCCTCGAAAGAAAGGGCGAAGCCATGACCTTCGCATACGAGATAAGATGATAATGAAGAATTTTTGGCCCATTTTTTTGCTGCTGTTTTTTTCTCTGTTGGCCCCCCTGCCGGCGACTAGCGCCGAACCTGCGGCAGCGGAGCAGTTGTCCCTCGATTTCAAAGATGTCGAACTGGTTGATCTGATTAAAACGATATCGGAAATGACCGGTCGCAACTTCGTTTACGATGAACAGGTGCGCGGCAAGGTGACGGTTATTTCACCCAAATCCATGACCAAGGAAGAAGCCTATCAGCTCTTTCTCACGGTTTTGAATGTCAAGGGTTTTACCCTGGTGCCCAGCGGCAAGGTCAATAAAATTGTGCCGGTGCAGAATGCCAAACTCAATAATTTGCCGGTGACCGACGCCGAGGGCGAAAATTATGTCACCCGCCTGTTGACCCTGAAATATGCCGACGCCCAGTCCTTAGCCACGACCGTTTTAAGTCCCCTGATTCCCAAAACCAGCAATCTGACGGTTTATGAACCAACCAATACCCTGATTCTGACCGACAGTGCGGCCAACATTGAGCGCCTGGTAGAAATTATCGCCAAGCTGGATTTGCCCGCGGCGCTGGATCGCCTGGAAATTTTCGAGCTTGAAAACGCCAGTGCCGAAGAAATTGCCAAGATGATTAACTCGCTGCTGGTGAAGCAGAACAGTCCGCGCAGCCGTAGTCGCAAGGTCGCGACAGCTCAGGATAAGCCCGGCCAGGTCATCGCTTATCCGCGCACCAATACCCTGCTGGTGATTGCTTCGGATGATGAAATTACCCTGATTCGTAATCTGATTGAAACTTTGGATGTTGCCGGAGAGCAGGATCGCTCCAATATTAATGTCTATTACCTCAAAAATGCCGACGCCGAAGATCTGGCTAAAACCCTTAATGAAATTATGACCGGCAAAAAAACTGCCGCGGCGACGGCGCGCCAACCGGGTGGTGCGGTGGCGCCCAATCAGCCGTCAGGGCCTTTGGTTATCACCTCCGACAAACCGACAAATTCCCTGCTGATCAGTGCCGAACCCGACGAATTTGCCCAAATTAAGCAGGTGATCGAAAAACTCGATATCCGGCGTAACCAAGTGTATGTCGAAGCGCTGATTCTCGAATTGTCCATGGAGGCCACGCGTGATATCGGGGTGTCTCTGCAAGGAGCCGCCGAGGTCAACGGCAATGGCGTTATGCTGGGTACCAGTAATCTGAATACGGGCAGCGTCGGCTTAAGCAGCATCACGCCCAACGAAAGTGGCACTCTGCCGTTGCTGGCGCAAACGGTTCAGGGTCTGATGCTGGGCGGTATGTTCAACCCCATTACCATTAATCGTGGCGACGGTACCACTTTTACGGTGCCGGCACTTTCGGCCCTGATTCAGCTGTCGCAGGTCAGCAGGGATGTCAACATTCTCTCTGCGCCGCGCCTGTTGACCACCGACAACGAAGAAGCCGAAATTATTGTTGGTTCCAATGTGCCGATTATCACCAACCGCTTAACCGACACCGGCGGCAGCAGCGGTTTAGCCACCAGTGTGTCCATTGAGCGCAAAGATGTCGCCTTGACCCTGCGTTTCACTCCCCAGGTGACCGAAGATAATCTGGTGCGTTTAACAATTTTTGAGGAAATGACCGATATCGCCGGCACCCAGGTTGGTAATGTTAATGATGTTGGACCGACCTTTACCAAGCGTCAGTTGCGCAATACGGTGATTGCCGAAAATGGCAAAACGGTTGTGCTCGGGGGGCTCATCGGCACCAATGTCCAGGCGACGGAATCCAAAGTTCCCCTGTTGGGTGACCTGCCCCTGCTCGGCTGGTTGTTTCGCAGCAAGGGCACCAAATCGACCAAGACCAATTTACTGATTTTCATGACGCCACGGGTGATTCGCAACGCCAGTGAAATGAGTGAAATAACCCGTCAGGCGCAGCTCAACGCCGAAAGATTCCAGAGCGACGAGCTGAAAAAAACCATCGAAGAAAAGACCCTGCTCATCAACAGTCGTAACCAGCCTGAGCCGGTAGAAGGTTTGCGCCAGCCATGAGTCAGTGGCAAAAGCTCGGCGAAATTCTGGTGCGCGATGCGGGTTTGAGTCAGGCCACCCTTGACGCAGCTTTAGAGCGCCAGCAGCAGGAACCCGAGCGCCTTGGCCAACTGCTGCTCCAGCATTACAGCCTGAGTGAAAGCGCCCTGCAGCAGGCCCTTGCCACCCAGTTCGGGCTGGAGTTTCTCGCCGCTATCCCGGCAGTCAGCGGCGTGGCTGAACTGCTCGAACGCCTGCCCCTCGAATATCTTCGCGAGCAATGTGCTTTTCCCCTCGAACAAACGGATGGCCGATTAAAACTGGTTTTGGCCGATGTCTCCAACTCCCGGGTGCTGAATGACCTTGGCGCTTTGAGTGGCTGCCACATTCGCCTTTGTCTGGCAACCCGCGATGAAATTTTACGCGCCATCAATCAGGCCTATGCCCAGAAAGCCGGCGATACCAATTTAACCCCCGAGCTCGATGCCGAAGATGGTGACCTGTCCACCAATCTGGTACCGACCGATCTTCTCGACAGCAGTGACGAAGCGCCGATTATTCGCTTCGTCAACGGTTTAATCGCCCGCGCCTGTCGTGAACGAGCCAGTGATATCCACCTGGAACCCTTTGAAACCGAAATGAGTGTGCGCTACCGCATCGATGGCGTGCTCTATGAAATTCTCAAGCCGCCTCAAAAGGCCCAGGCGGCGATTATTTCACGACTTAAAATTATGTCGGGCCTGAATATCGCTGAAAAGCGCCTGCCCCAGGATGGACGTTTTCGGGTGCGGATTGCCGGGCGCGATGTCGATGTTCGGGTTTCGTCCCTGCCCACGGCCTATGGCGAACGCCTGGTTTTACGCCTGCTTGAAAAGAGCGGCAGCGTGATTGAACTGAGCGAAGTGGGGCTGGGGGATAAAATGCGTCAGCAGATCGAGCAGCTGATTTTACAACCTCATGGCATATTTCTGGTCACCGGCCCCACGGGTTCGGGCAAAACCACCACCCTTTATGCCGCCCTGAGTCGTCTCAATGATCGCAGCAAAAATATTATTACGGTTGAAGATCCGATTGAATATCAGCTCAACGGCGTCGGTCAGATTCAGGTTAATCCCAAAATTGAGCTGACCTTTGCGGTGGGCTTGCGTTCGATTCTGCGTCAGGATCCCGACATCATCATGGTCGGTGAGATTCGCGACGGTGAAACCGCCGAGATTGCGGTGCAGTCGGCCCTGACCGGACACATGGTTTTTTCGACTCTGCATACCAACGACGCCGCCGGTGCCCTGACCCGGCTCCTCGATATGAAAATTGAGCCCTTTCTGGTGTCATCGGCGGTCAATGGGATTCTGGCTCAGCGCCTGGTGCGGTGCCTGTGCCCCAACTGTCGCACCAGTTATGAACCGAGTGACGAGATGGTTCGCCATTTTGATGGCCTGCTCGATGAGCAGACTGACCGCCAATTCTTTCGCAGCGCCGGGTGCGAAAGTTGCCAGAATATTGGTTACCGCGGTCGGACGGGCATTTATGAGTTGATGATCATCAACGATGCTATTCGGGCGTTGCTGATGGCCGGTGCCGATGCCGGCACTATTCGCCACGCTGCACAGAAGGGCGGTATGCTCACCCTGCGGCAGGCTGGTCTGGAAAAGGCGCGCCAGGGAGAAACCTCCCTGGAAGAAGTGTTGCGGGTTACCCAGTTGGACAGCTAAGGACTCCGGTCGATGGCTTTTTTTGAATATCAGGGTTTTGACAGCGCGGGCAAAAAAGTCCGCGGCAGCATCGAAGGCAGCGGCCAGCGCACGGTGATCGCCAGTTTGCGGCAACAGGGGGTCTTTGTCAGCGAAATTTCCCTGACCGGTGCGGCCCGACCACAGACTTGGTGGCAGAAAATAAACACCGCACGGGTGCCGGTGGAAGACCTGGCAGTGGCGACCCGGCAACTTTCCACCCTGCTTGGGGCCGGGCTGTCCCTCGAACTTTCCATCAGTACCGTCGCCGGCCAACTCGAACAGCCGCAACTGGCCAAGGCTCTTACCCGGGTGCGCGATGCCGTGGTCGAAGGGGAGCCCATGCATCTGGCCCTGGCGGCTGATGCACGCATTTTCCCGCCGGTTTACTTAAGCATGATTGAGGTCGGGGAAAACAGCGGCACCCTGGATCAGGCCCTGAATAACCTGGCCGATCTGCTCGAAGAGCAGGCCCGGCTGCGCAGTCGCATTACCGCCGCCTTGGCTTATCCCCTGCTCATGGCCCTGGTCGGCACCGGGGTGCTTCTGTTTCTGGTCGGTTTCGTGTTGCCCAAGGTGACCAGTATGCTGACGGAACTGGATCAGGTGTTGCCCCTGGCGACGCGCATGCTCATTGCCGTCAGCAATCTGCTGCGTGATTATGGGTGGCTGTTGCTGCTGTTGTTTGTGGCGGCGCTGGTGTTTTTTCAACGCTGGGCGGCGCGTGATCGGGGGCGTGAAACACTGGATCGCTGGAAATTGAAACTGCCGATTCTGGGCAAGCTCAGTCTGCTGATTGCTACCAGCCGTTTCAGCCGCACCCTGTCAACCCTTCTCGGCAGTGGTTTGCCCCTGTTACGAGCCCTGGAAATTACCGCCAAATTGCTGAATAATCGTGTTCTGCAGCAGGTGATTGAATCGGCCCAGCAGCAGATTCGCGAAGGCTCATCTCTGGCGGGGCCGCTGCATAAGGCGGCTATTTTCCCGGTGATGCTGACACAGATGATTGCCATAGGGGAAAAAAGCGGCGAGCTGGAACCTATGCTGCGACGGGTCGCCGATACCTGTGATCAGCAGATTGAACTGTCGATCAATCGCATGCTTTCCCTGCTGGAGCCGATCATGATTCTGTTTATGGGCACAGCCGTCGGCTTCATTGTGCTGGCGATTCTGCTGCCAATTTTTCAGGCCAGCCAGAGCCTGGGCTGAAAGACCTGGGAACGAATTTTCTAGAGGAGAAACGATGCAAAGGAATCAACGCAGAGGCAAAGATCAACGCGGTTTTACCCTGATTGAAATTCTGGTGGTGGTGGTGATTCTGGGCATTCTGGCCGGAATTGTGGTGCCGCGGCTGCTGGGGGAACCGGAAAAAGCCCGGCGTACCAAAGCTGAAATTCAGATTCGTGGTTTCGAGGAGGCTCTGGCGACGTTCAAGCTGGATAACGGCTTCTTCCCGACGACTGAACAGGGCTTGCAGGCGCTGGTGGAAAAACCGGCGACCGGGAAAATCCCGGCCCACTATCGCGACAAGGGCTACATCAAGAAAATCCCGATGGATCCCTGGGGGAACCCCTATGTTTATCTGTCGCCGGGAATCCACGACGATCATGATATTATCTCATACGGGCCCGATGGGGCCTCGGGCGGCGACGGCGATGATGCCGACATCAACAGCTGGGACATCGAATAATCAGGCCGGATTCACCCTCATCGAGCTGGCTTTGGTGGTGGTGCTCCTCGGCTTGCTGGCGGGCTTAACTCTGCCCATGCTCAACGGTCTGGGTGCCAATGCCCTGGAAACCAGCGCTCGACGGCTGGCGGGCACGGTCAAGTACCTTTACAATGAAGCGGTCATGAGCGGCCTCGAACACCGGCTGATTTTTGACCTGAAAGAACAGGGCTACCAGAGTGCCCGCATCAACCAGGCTGGCGAGGTGGAAGGGTTACAGGGTATCGGCAAGCCCCGTTCGCTGGAGCCGGGGGTGCGCTTCAGGGATATTTATCAACCTGGGCGTGGTGAGCAGACCGGCGGCGAGGTTACGACCGCGCTGCTGCCGGGGGGCTGGCTGGAAGAGACGGTGATTCACCTGCAAGACGAGAATGAGCGCGAACTGACCCTGCGTCTGGTGCCCCTGACCGGGTTGACAGACATTTATTCGGGGCGCAGGGATTTTCGATGAGGCCGCAGTCGCAATCCGGTGGTTTTACCCTGTTGGAGGTGATGGTGGCCCTGGCGATCGTCGGCATTGTGCTGGTGGCAATGCTCGGGCTGGTGCAACGCAATATTCTGCTGAATGACCATTTGCAGCAGATGACCCGTGCGACTCTGCTGGCCAAACAGCGTATGGCTGAGATTGAAGGGGGAATCAATCGTGATGCGACTCAGTTGCAGGGGGAATTCATCGCCCCCGATGAAGAATTCCGCTGGCAAATGACCTATACCCCCACTCCGATTATCGGGGTGCAGCAGGTTGATCTGGATGTTCTCTGGGGGGATGAAGCCAAAAATGAAAGGGTGACCCTGACCTCCTTTGTCAAAATGGCGGAACTATGAAGCGCTCAACCGGCTTCACCCTGCTGGAAGTGCTGGTGGCCATTGCCCTGGCGAGTATTTTGCTCACCAGCATCTATGGGGTTTTTACCGCGGCAAGCACGGCCAAACAGCAGGTGGAAAAGCAGGGCAATGCCCTGCATCTGGGACGGGTGGTGATTGCGCGTCTTGATCGTGAACTGCTGGGGCTGGCGATGACAACTCACGGCGGTGAAACCATCCTCAGTGGTGGGCTGAATGAACAGGGCGAAGCCTTCATTCGGTTGCTGACCTGGACGAACAGCAGTCCACAGCCAGGCCTGCGGGTGGTGACCTATCGTCTGGGGCCGGATCCCGACCGGCGTATGACCCTGTGGCGCACCGAAAAAAGCGTCTACCAGCGCGCTGAGGCCGGTGAAGAACGCCTGGCTCAGGGCATTGAAGCGATGACTTTTGAATTCTATGATGGCCAAAACTGGCGTGAAAGCTGGAGCACGGGTCGACCCAAACTGGTACGTTTGCGCCTGACCTTGCAGGATCGCAGCAGCTATCCCCCCCTGGTCAGCGTCTTCGACATGCCCCAAGCCGGGCGGTTGCTCTGATGCTTGGCAATCAACGTGGTATGGTGCTTTTGCTCGTGCTGGTGGTGGTGGCGCTGCTGAGCGCGCTGCTGAGTGAATTTGTTTTTTCGACCATGATTGATCTGCGCCTGACCGAAACTTTTCGTGATTCGACCCGTTCCGAATACCTGGCCCGCGGGGGGATTACTGCCGGACGGATGATTTTGCAGATCGACACCAATCAATACGATGCGACCAATGATCCCCTCGAATACTGGGCCATGGGCGTGCAGGAATACCCCCTCGCCGATGGCGTGGTCAGTATCAATCTGGAAGATCTTGACGGTCGCTTGCAACTGAATAAACTGGTGGATAATCAGGGTAATGCCAATAGTGTTTACCGCGATCGCTTCGCACGGCTTTGCGCCGAGCTCGCTTTTGAAAATCCGGACGAATTGACTGCGGCCTTGATCGACTGGCTCGATCCCGATAGCGAAATGCTGCCCGGTGGCGCGGAAGATGCTTTTTACCTCAGCCAAAGTAACGCCTATGAGGCGACGGACGGGCCCTTGCAGAGTTTTGACGAACTGGGGCTGGTAAAAGGCTTCGACGCCGCAACTCTTGAACAACTGCGGCCCTTTGTCAGCGTTTACGGCGAGGGCATGCTGAATGTCAATACGGCCAAAGCCGAATTGTTGCGCAGTTGGGATGAAGAAGCCCCGGCAATGGTGGCGGCTTTGATTGAACGGCGCAATGACGGCCCCTACAAAACTTTAACTGAAGTGCGTGATACTCTGGGGGTCACAAATTTTACCGCTCTGAACCGTAACCTTGATCTGGGAGTAAAAAGTTCCTATTACCTGATCAACAGCAGTGGGCGCGTTAACCGAGGAACCCGTCGCATGCAGGCGATCGTCAAGAAAAACGGCGATCAACTTCTCTGGCAGAAGGTGAATTAACCCAAAATGCTCCGCAGATATATTGCCCTTCAACCGGGGTCGGATTGCTGGAATTATGTTCTTGCCACTGGGGATGCCGCGACCGCCGAGCTGCAACAGGCCGGCAGCTTTGTGCGCGATGCGCAACGCCCTCTGGCCGACCAGTTGACCGAAATTTTCGGCCCACTGCACCTGCAGGATCGCCTGGCCTGTGCCCTTGCGGGCCATAGCGCCCTGTTGCGCTGGCTTGAATTCCCCTTTGATGATCCGCGTAAAATTGCCGCCGCCCTCGAACCCGAGCTCCAACGGCAGTTGCCGGAGGCGTTAAACAAACGCACGATTTTTCAACAGTTCAAAACCGGGGGCAGGGTGTTGGTGGCGGCGGTTTCAAACGCGGCAATTGAAGACCGCCTTGGGCATTTTGATGATAATCGTGAACCCTTGGGGTTTCTCGGTCTGGCCCCCCTGTGCTATATCGCCGCCCTTGAAGAAACGGGCGATCGTCTGTTGCTCTGTGTTGATGCCGACGAGCAAAGTCTCTGCCGGTTAATCAATGGTCAACCCAGGGATTTGCGGTTACTGCCGGGCCGCAAAGCATTAAGTGCCGCCGATCTGGTGCAGCAGGCCCAGCTGTTGGCTCACAGCGGTGCTGAAAGTTTAACGCAAATGACAACCCTGGGTTTGACCGCCGCCGACCCTGAAGACACTGAGCTGGTGCAGCAGCTGCAACAGGCAGGCTTCACCTTGGAACCCGCCATGCTTAAGCTCAAAGGCCAAGCCCTTGAGGGGCCGCTTGCGCCCCTGGCCTGCCTCGCTCTGACCGCCGTTCGTGCCGGTTCGCAGTCGCTGAATCTGCGCAGCGGGCCTTATGAACTAAAAAATGACTGGTTGCTGCTGAAACGTCGAGCCCTGGTCGCCTGCGCTTTGGCAGCCTGCGCTCTGGTGTTGTTCGGCGCTGGCGCCGCTCTGAATTATCAGCACCAGTCCACGCGTTTGCACCGGGTCAAAGATCGTATGGCTCAGCTCTATCACCAGCAGTTTCCCACTGAAAAGTTGCTGGTGCCGGCGCCCTTGCAGTTGCAATCGAAAATGAAAGAACTGCAAAAAAAAGCCGTCCAGTTTGGCACCAGCGGCCCCGGTGCTCTGGAGACCCTGCGGATTTTATCCCAGGCGATAGATCCGCAACTCTCTTTGGATATCCGCGATTACATTTTTAATGACGAAGGCTTGCGCCTAACGGGCAGCACCGAAAATTTTGATGCGGTTAGTAAGGTGCTGGCGATGCTGAAAATGCAACCGGCTTTCAAGGAGGTGCGTATGCTCGACAGTAAGCAGGCCCTCGATGGTCAACGGGTTGATTTTCAACTGCAGATTCAACTGACCGACGGCAAGGGGGCTTAGGGCCATGAGTGGTTTCGATCGCGATAAACATTTGCGCCCTTTGCTGTTGGGCCTTGTCGGGCTGGCGTTGCTGAGCCTGGGGTGGGCCTATAGCGGTTACCGGCAGAGCCTGACGCGGCTCGAACGCCAGACCCGTGCCGCAACCGTTGAGCTGGCCGCGTTTGAAGCGGCGCTGGCCGATTACCGCCAAAGTGAAGCCCAGCTCAAGCGTCAGCAGCTTGCAGGGGGGGGGCAATCTGACGTCAGCCTGATTTCGACCGTGGAAACGGCGACCCAGCAGATTGATGCCCGCAGCCAGTTGATTTTTGTCCGTCCGCAACCCGACAAGGCGCGCGACGGACTGGTTGAAGAAGGCGTTGAAATTAAACTCGAAAAATTAAAACTGAGCCAGCTGGTTGAACTGCTTTATCAGTTCGAAAAGTCGCAGGGTCAGATGCGGGTTTCTCAGCTGCGATTACGCACCCGCTTTGAAAGCCCCGATTTGCTTGACGCGGTGATGATTTTAAGTCGCCTTAAAGAAGGTCGGTCATGAATCAGCAAGGCAAAAATATCCTCCTGCGCCTGCTGGCTAAGCCGGTGGTGCTCTGTTTTGCCGGTTTTCTGGTCAGTTTCTTTGTGGCGCTGTTGCTATTTTTTCCCTTGGATCCTTTGGCCCGGCAAATCGAACAAGCGGCCCTTGAGCAGAAGGTGCAGCTTGAAATCGGCAGTATTTCAACCAGCCTGCCACCGGGAGTTAAACTTGGTCAGCTGATTCTCAGTACGCCCGAGATGGCGGATCACGCCCTGAAAATTGACCAAATTGCGTTCCAACCCCGCTGGCTCAGCCTCTTTGGCAAAAATCCCGCAATCGCTTATCAGCTCAGGGCGTATCAAGGCAGCGGCCAGGGCCAGGGAGCGCGTAACGGCCAGGTCAGCCTTCAGTTGAAGGGCCTGCGCGTGCAAGAAAGTTTGCAACCGCAGTTGCCGCTGGAGTTGAGTTTTTTGCTCAAAGACGCTGATTTTGCCGGGCGCTTGCCCTTTGTGGGACAAAACAAGGGGCAAGTGCAAATGACGCTCGCTGAGATTCAGTTAACCGGAATGCAGAAACTCGGGAGCAGCAGCGACCTGCTGGCTTTGGGACAGGCACGCCTGAGCGCCGAAGCCGTGGGGCCCCTGATTCGGATCACCGCTGTAAGCGTCGCAGGCCCGAGCCTCAGTTTGCAGGGCAGTGGTAGCCTGCGGCTGGGGCGCACTCCGGCTAGCAGCAGCCTGAATCTTGGTCTGACCCTGACGCCGGGCGCCGGGCTTGACCCCATGCTGAAAGATCTGCTTTCACTTATGAAAAAGCCCCAGCGCGACGGCAGCTACCGCATCACTATCAGTGGGAACCTGGCCGGTCTGCGCATGAAATAAACCCTCTACTCCGGCGGTTGACAGCGTTCGCTCAATCGACTAACTTCGCCGCTGGTTGCAAAGGTTTTAGGTAACGACTCGACATGCAGAACAGAGTGCGGGCAGTTCCTGGAGCTTATGCGGCCCGTGGAACGGTGGCCTCGGACGCTGTCTCTCCGGAGCGAAACCCTTAGGGCTTTCAGCAGATTCCTCCAAATTTAACAGGGAAAAAATGCACGATAATTTTGAAGATCACGACGAATCAATCGAGTACGAAATCGAAATCGAAACCGACACCGAAGGCACGGCAATTCCTGACGATGGTTTGGTGCTGGCGCGCGATACGCTGCCGGGTTCCCTGCCGATTATCCCGCTGCGCCCGCGCCCGGCTTTTCCGGGGGTGATTATCCCCCTGACGGTTAATGGACGCGCCCGGGTCGAAACTATTCGCAAAGCCCTGGAGACGCCCTCGCAAACCATCGGTCTGGTCATGGTGCAAGAGCTTGATGCGGATGATTCCCAGGAGAATATTCAGAAGGTTGGGGTTGCGGCCAAAATTTTAAAACTGGTGCACGCCGAAGAGCAGAGCGCGCACATTCTGGTCAACAGCCTGGAGCGGTTCGTTATTGAGCAGCTGGCAACCCGCAAGGGAATTATTTACGCCGAGGTCGATTATCCCCAGGTCGAGCAGGCGATTGATGATGGCGAACTCAAAGCCTATTCCATGGCGATTATCGCTACCCTTAAAGAGCTGGTGCAGATTAACCCGCTCTATTCTGAAGAGATCAAGCTTTTTCTCGGTCGTTCAAGTATGGATGATCCGGCGCGGTTGGCCGATTTTGCCGCCAACCTTACCAATGCCGATGGTTTTGAACTGCAAGAAGTGCTCGAAACTTTCAATTTGCATGCGCGCATCGACAAGGTGTTGGTGTTGCTGAAGAAAGAGCTGGAAGTCTCACGCCTGCAAACGCGCATCAGCCAACAGATCGAAGAAAAAATATCGGCCCAGCAGCGCGAATTTTTTCTGCGCGAACAGTTCAAGGCGATCAAGCAGGAACTCGGGCTCGAAAAAGAAGGCAAGGTCACTGAAATTGAAAAATTTCAGAAGCGCCTGAAAAAACTCACCCTCAATGATGAAGCTCGCAAAACTGTCGACGAAGAGTTGGAGAAGCTCCAGCTCATTGAGCCTTCATCGCCCGAATACACAGTCACGCGCAATTATCTCGACTGGTTAACCATTCTGCCCTGGGGCAAGTTCAGCAAGGATGCCTACGATTTGCCACGCGCCCGGCGGGTGCTCGACCGCGATCACTATGGTTTGCAGGATGTTAAGGAGCGCATTCTCGAATTTATTGCCGTCGGTAAAATGAAGGGTGACATCTCCGGGTCAATTCTCTGTCTGGTCGGCCCGCCCGGTGTCGGCAAAACTTCGGTCGGGCAGTCCATCGCTGGTGCCCTGAAGCGCAAATTCTACCGTTTTTCCGTTGGTGGTATGCGCGACGAGGCCGAAATCAAGGGTCACCGGCGTACATATATTGGTGCCATGCCGGGCAAGGCGATTCAGGCGATGAAGAGCGCCGGTACCGCCAATCCGGTTTTGATGCTGGATGAAATCGATAAGATCGGTGCGTCCTTCCAGGGCGACCCGGCCTCGGCCCTGCTCGAAGTTCTCGACCCCGAGCAGAATGGCAGCTTCCGCGATCACTATCTGGATGTGCCTTTTGATCTCTCCAATGTCTTGTTCGTTGCCACCGCCAATCAACTGGATACCATACCAGCACCCTTGCTTGATCGCATGGAAGTGATTCGTTTGTCGGGCTATATTCTGGAGGAAAAGCTCGAAATTGCGCGCCGTTATCTCATCCCTAAGGCGTTGAAAAATCACGGACTTAAGCGCAGCCAGATCAGCATCCATAAAACAGCCCTCGCCCGCATCGTTGATCGTTATGCCCGTGAAGCCGGGGTGCGCAGCCTCGAAAATCGCATTAAGCGGATTATGCGCAAGGCGGCGATGGAATTTGCCGAAGGGCGTGAAGAGAAAATTGTCATTGATGTTCACCAGGTTGAAAAGTATCTCGGCAAACAGGTCTTTAGTGAAGACGAACTCTTCCAGCCTGCTCCCGGAGTCGTTACCGGCCTGGCCTGGACACGCATGGGTGGTGCAACCCTGCAAATAGAATCCACCGCCATGCCGAGCAAAACCAAGGGCTTCAAACAAACCGGCCAGCTGGGCAAGGTCATGGTAGAAAGTGCTGAAATTGCTTACAGTTATGTGATGGGACATCTCAAAGAGTATAAAATTGATACCGAATATTTTGACACCCATTTCGTCCACTTGCACGTGCCCGATGGCGCGACCCCCAAAGATGGCCCTTCGGCCGGCATCACCATGACCACCGCGCTGCTGTCGATGATTCAGCACAAGCCGGTGATGCGCAAGTTGGGCATGACCGGGGAGCTGAGCCTGACCGGACGTGTGCTGCCCATTGGCGGGGTCAAGGAAAAAACCATCGCCGCACGCCGTGCCGGGTTGAAAACCCTGATTTTCCCGGCTGAAAATCGCAAGGATTACGATGACCTGCCCGATTATCTGCGCGAAGGCATCGCCGTTTATTTCGTCAAAACTTATTCTGATGTTTACCGTATTGCCTTCACCAATGGACAGGGGAAATCCGCATGACTACCGAAGAAATCACCACCGCGTTACTGCAAATGAGCAAAGAAGAAAAACAGGCCTTTATTCTTGAGACCCTCCCTCTTTTGGCCAAAGACGTTATTCACGAGCCCGGTTTCATAATGCAACTTTTTCCGGTTCTCCTTGGAATTCTTAAAGAAAGCGGCATGGAACTGCAACAACTTTTGCAGTTTGCCGGCATGATGGGCGCGCAGCAGTCAAAACCCTAATCTTTTCATCGTCCCGACAGCAGATGATGTGCCTTCCGGCGTAAATCGCGGGATGACCTTTGGGTTTAAGAATCCTGCCGCTTTTTTTACGGCGGATGACATCTATGCGGGACGGTGCGGGGGGTCATCTTTTTACTTTTTTGGAGTGAATCCATGCGCGTACTTTCGGGCATTCAACCTTCAGGTGCTTTGCACCTGGGCAATTTTTTCGGCATGATGCAAAAGATGATTGCCTATCAGGAGCAGGAGGAACTCTTCTGCTTTATTGCCAACTATCATGCCCAGACGTCCCTCAGCGAGGGCAAGGTGCTGGCGCGAGGCACCCTGGAAGCGGCGGCCAGTTTTCTGGCGTTGGGCATGGATCCAGCCAAGAGTGTTTTCTGGGTGCAATCGGATTTACCCGAAGTGCAGGAGCTGACCTGGTTGCTGTCCAACTTTACCCCCATGGGCTTGCTCGAACGCTGCCACAGTTATAAGGACAAGGTGACCCAGGGAATTAAGCCCAATCACGGACTCTTTGCCTATCCGGTACTGATGGCGGCCGATATTTTGTTGTTCCAAAGTGATCGGGTGCCGGTGGGCAAGGATCAGAAGCAACATTTAGAGGTGGCGCGCGATATCGCGATCAAGTTCAATAATGAATATGGTGAGGTGTTCGTCATTCCCGAGGCCGAAATTGATGAAGATGTCGCGACGGTGCCCGGTCTGGATGGGCGTAAAATGAGCAAAAGCTACGGTAACACCATCGATCTGTTTCAGGAGGACAAGGCTCTGCGCAAGCAGGTGATGCGCATTGTGACCGACCCGACGCCGGTTGAAGAAGCGAAAAACCCCGATACGTGCAATCTGTTTCAGATCTACAGTCTGTTTCTCGATGGGGCGGGCCGGGAAGCCCTGCGCCAGCGTTATTTGACCCCGGGGCTGCGTTACGGCGATGTCAAACAAGAGCTGTTTGAGACCATTCGTGAGTTTTTTGCCCCCTATCGTCAGCGCCGGGAAGCCTTGCTTGAAAACCCGGATCACTTGCGGGAAATTTTGGCCAATGGGGCAGCTAAGGCGCGGCGTGTTGCCGAAAAGACGCTGCGTAAGGTACGCAAAAAAACCGGCCTGATTTACTGACTTTCGATCTCGGCTGCGCCAACAAAAAGAAGAAACGCCATGCCGGGGCACCGGTTGCTCGCACGCATGGCCAATAGAATCGATTCCAGGCGCCAGCTTTGTTTGCTCCCCTGGTTGAGAATTTTCCCCAGGTTCAGATCGGTGACTTCGCTGGTTTCGATAACCTCTAGCGGGCATGGATTCTTTGCCTTCAAACGCGATGCTCTGTCTGCCTATGCGTTACACCTTTTCTCTTGCGGTTCCGGCGCACCAGATGGCCCGCTATTATCACGGCAGTGCCAGCGATGTGCAGGTGCGTGCGGATACGGGCCAGCTGCTTAAATTTGCCGCCCGCCACCTGCGCCCTTTTTTGACGCCCCAGGGGGTCAATGGTCGGTTTGAGCTACAAACCGATGAGAACCAGCGGTTTCTCAGTCTGAAAAAAGTGGGATAACCCTGCTATTTCTTGCACTTTCTTCCAAACGAAAATACCTGACAAAAAAAATCAGAAAAGCGCTTGCTAAACTATAACCGTTTAGGTAATATAACCCCAAGGCAACAACATTTGGCGCACACGGCAACCCTCCTGGCCTGTGCGCCACTTTTTTTGCGTGTGCACGCCTCACGCCTCACGTTTAACGTTAAACGCCTAGTCTGCCTTCCTACGGCGTAGCATGTCGCCTGCCGTTGCCCAAGTGGGGAGTCCCTCAATTTTCACCTGCGAATTTGGCTGTGCCAGGTTCAGATCTTCCCCCTTTAAATTTTGGAGATTTTTTACGACTAGCGCGGTTCGGCGTAACCCAGGGCCGATCAGCTCAAGGGTTTCACCAGCGAAAAAGCGGTTTTTGGTCGCAATGAATAAGCCCTGCGGGCTCGATTCCAGCACGCCGACAAAATCATAAGTACGAATGTAATGGGTGTCGCCGTGGTGCACTTTGGCGTCAGTGCTGCCGAAGAGAAAACCGTTGTCGTAGGGGCGGTGGCTCACGGTTTCCAGTTCCTCGCGCCAGCGCGGATCACTCTGGCGCACACCCTGCTGCAAACGATCGATGGCCTGACGATAAACATCGGTGGTGATGGCGACATAGTAAATGCCTTTCATGCGCCCTTCGATTTTGAAGCTACGCACCCCGGTCGCGGCCAGCTCAGCAAGATGATCGACCAGACACAGGTCGCGACTGTTGAAAAAATAGGTGCCGCGTTGATCTTCTTCGACCCGCATGGGTTGGCCGGGGCGCAGTTCTTCGGTTAATTGATAATGCCAGCGGCAAGGTTGGGCGCAATCGCCACGATTGGCGCTGCGCCCCGCCAAAGCCGATGAAATGAGGCAGCGCCCCGAATGGGCAACGCACATGGCCCCATGCACGAAGGCTTCGAGCTCGACATCGACCTCAGGGGCGAAGGCGCCCATGTCCGCCAGGGTCAGCTCTCGCGCCAGGTTGATGCGGCAAACCCCCGCCTGCTGCCAGAAGGCGGCGGCGAGCGGGTTGCAGGTATTAGCCTGGGTTGAAAGGTGAAGCTTGCGCTGCGGATCTATCTGTCTGACTGTCGCCAAGACCCCGGCATCGGCGACAATATAGGCATCGAGATCAAGGGGTCTGAGCTCTTCAAGCAAATCCCGCAACGGCGGAAATTCGGTCGCCCGCAGGCTGGCATTGAGGGTCAGGTAAATTTTGACTCCGGCCTCGTGGGTGATGCGCCGGGCTTCACGCAGCTGTTCAAGACTGAAATTTGCGGCCCGGGCGCGCAGCCCGAAACTGCCACTGGCCAGATAAACCGCATCTGCGCCAAAGCGCACCGCCGTTTTGAGTTTGTCGAGATCCCCCGCAGGAGCAAGAAGTTCGAAGGTTTTAAGGGTTTTTTGCATGGTTTCTTTCCTGTTTTCGGTTGCAACGGAGAGAGAATAGCACAGGCTCAGGGCTCAGAGTAGAGAGCAGGCGCGGTCTTCGTCAGCGAAAAACTTGACAACTTGCTGATAAGCCTATAATTTTTACCGAGTTTACCCCATGATGGGACTATGATGAATCCAATGATCAAAACTTTGACTTTTTTTATCGCTTTCGCCTTCTTGTTTGCCGGCGGGTGCGCCCCACAACCAGTATCCCCCGCTGCCCAGATGCAGCAGACCATCGACGAACTGCGCCAGGTGCAGCAGCAACAAGCTCAACAACTGGAGCAGCTCGTGCAACAATTGGTGGCGCTGCAACCGCCGGGAAATCAGAATCCCCCCGGCGCGATCCAGACCCCGAAAACTGTGGTGTCAGTGCCCGAAACGCTGGTACCGATGGCGGAAAACGCGGCTCAAAATTCTGCCTTAGCGGTTCAATCTTCGGCTGAAATTGCGGCCCTGACCGAATCTTCGGCCTTGTATCTGCAAGCCTTCGGCGCCTTGGCGACGGGCAGGGTTTCCACGGCGGAACAGAGCTTCAGGGCTTTTATTGAAAAATATCCACAGCATGAGTTCAGCGGCAATGCGCGTTACTGGCTGGCGGAAGCCTTGATCGCACAGCAGAATCCGGCCCAAGCCGAAGCGGTTCTGCTTGAAATTATTGATAGCTCGCAAGAACAGCAACGCGCCGCAGCTGCCATGGCGCGTCTGATTGATATTTATCAACAGCGCGGTGCAATTGAGCAGGCCCGTGCCACATTGCAGCAACTGAGTCGGCGTTATCCCGCCAGTCCGGAATTGCAACGTTTCGCTAAAGATCCGACCCTGTTCTGATCCGTTGGTTATTTGCCTGTCGGCATACTGAGGAGCCCATGACTAATCTGAATCGTTTCTGGCTATCGCTGCTGTTTCTGTTGCTTGCTGTTTCGCTGGCTCTGCCGGTTTTTGCCGCAGAACAGCAGATCTATACCATTAAAAAAGGGGACAGTCTCTGGGGGATTTCCCAACGTTTTATTCAGGATCCCTTCTATTGGCCTAATGTCTGGGCGAATAACCCCGATATCACCAACCCGCACCTGATTTATCCGGGGCAGAAAATTCGTATTTACAATGGACGCATTGAATTTTTGCCGGCATATCAAGAAGCTGCCGAACCTGCCAAGGTTATGGAAGAGCCGGCCCCGGTTGCAGAGGCTGTCGCCGAACCCCTTGCGCCCGAAGAGCCACAAGTTCAGGTGATGAAGGCCGCAGGCGGCGGCAACGGTTTTCTGTTGACGAATGAAACGCCCTTGGGCCTGCTGGTTGATTCGGTTGACAGCCGGGTTCTTTTGACCAGCGATGATGTCGTCTTTCTTGATATGCTTGATCCCTCCCAGGTCAAAGTCGGTGACAGCTACAGTCTTTTTTCCGCGGGTAAAGAGGTTATACATCCGCAAACGGGCGAGAAGTTTGGCACCATGATGTTTGAGTTGGGTTTTTTGCAGGTGATCTCGGTGAGCGGGCGCACGGTTGAAGCGCGGATTATTGATGCTTATCGAGAAATCGAACGGGGAGCGCAGATCTTTCCCTATTTGCCGGCGCGGAAAGAAATCGCGCTGAAGAAGGGGCAGGGCCAACTGAGCGGATACCTGTTAGACAGTCAGCAAGAGAAGCTGGGCTTGGGGCAGAACGATATGGTTTACCTTGATCTTGGTACCGATAGCGGCCTGCAGACCGGTAATTTGCTTTATATCAGCCGACCGCGCAAAGCCTCTGAACTGGCCCTCGATAAAAAAAATGCCATTCCGCTGCCCGATCAGTTACTGGGTGCTGCGCTGGTGGTGGATGCCCGGGCAAAAAGTTCGACGGCGTTTATTTTTAAAAGTGTCAGTGAAATTTATGTCGGCGATCGGGTCGCGGTCGCCGCCGAATAAGTTTTATGCTAGAGAATAGCCTGAGTGCAGGGATTGGTGTCCACCTGGCCAATCCCTTTTTTTTGCCCGGATGAGGCGAGCTTTGCCATGAATTATGAAAAACACTGCCTGTTCCGTCTCAATTTGTCACCAGGTATTGGCCGTGTCGCCCTTTTCGCTCTGCAACGAACCTTTGGCAGCTTTGCCGCCGCCCTCGATCGGCCCGCTTCCGAATTGATCAAGCTGGCGGGGTTGAGCCCGCGGATGGTACAGGGCCTTGTGGACGAATCAAGTCGCAAGCTGGAGGAGGGTCTGGCGGCCCTGAAAAAACACCAGATTCGCCTGCTCTCTTTTTGGGATCAAGATTACCCGGAGTCGCTACGTCAAATCCACGATCCTCCGGCGCTGCTTTATGTGCGGGGGCAGTTACCCGCCGGGGAATGCTTTGCCATTGTTGGTTCTCGCGGCGCCACGCCGGTTGGTCTAGGGCTGGCAGAAGAAATTGCCGAAGAGCTTGCGTCGCGCGGACTAACCATTGTTAGTGGTCTGGCCCGCGGCATCGATTCCGCCGCCCATCGTGGAGCCCTCAAGGCTGAGGGGGCGACAATCGCGGTACTGGGTTGCGGGGTGGATCGTGTTTATCCCCCTGAAAATGCGCGCCTTTATGAGCAAATTCTCGAAAATAACGCAAGTATTTCCGAATTTCCGCCAGGAACGCAGCCCATGGCCGGACATTTCCCAGGGCGCAACCGCATTATCAGTGGCCTGTCACGCGGGGTGCTGATTGTTGAAGCTGCCGATCAGAGCGGGTCTCTGATTACCGGCGATTTTGCCTTGGAGCAAGGGCGCGAGCTTTTTGCCGTGCCCGGCATGGTGCGCGCCACAACCAGCAACGGCACGAATCGTTTAATCAAGCAGGGGGCGCAGGTGGTGACCGAGGCGACCGATATTCTGGAAAGCCTCTGGCCACAACTGCCAAGTGCCACGCAGAAAAAAGAAAGCGCAAATCTGGTGGCGCAGCTGGATGATAAAACGTTAAAGGTATACCAACTTATTGATTTTCAACCGAAACATGCCGATGAACTCGGGCGGATCTGCGGCTTGACTCCCATGGAGGTTTCCGCTATTTTACTCGACTTGGAGCTCCGGGGAGGGGTTCAACCCTTGCCGGGTGGGCATTATATCCGTTGTCGCTAGGTGGCTTATGCCCAATTTTTCAGTTTGGATGTGTCTGTCCGCACCCGAAAACTGCTTGGAGGTCGATTGCGCGAACGAGTTCTGGCTATTGTCAATTTAATCGCCCGCTATGTCTTGGGTTCCGGCGATGAGCCCATCAGTGAGCATGAGCTGGTGTCCGAGCTGCTGGCGGAGGGTTTTGATCCTGACGAAATTAACGACGCCTTCAGTTGGATGGAAACTACCGCTTTTGCCGAGGCCTCGGTTCCTTCACCAGAATCCTTTTGTGCTCCTCCCCCCGCCATGCGCATTTTCAGCGCCGAAGAAACTCAGCTGATCGACCTTGAAGCTCGTGGTTTTCTGATTCGCCTGCGGCATATGGGGATCATTGACGATGAAATAGAAGAGGGCTTGATCGACCGTATTTACACCGCCGCCGAAGAGCCGGTCAGTTTACAAGAAATGAAAATTTTGACCGCCTTAACCCTGTTGGCGAGAAACAGTCAACAGTGGCAGCGTGAGGTCGACTGCCTGATGACGGAAAACTGGATGCGCATCTATCATTGAAGCAGAAGCAAAAGGGCTGCGGGAATCGCAGCCCTTTTGTCTGAGCCCCTAGGCTCTCGGACGATCTTCGCGCCGACTCTGCGCTTTGTCTTAACCATAAGGACCTTGTTTATGACGCAATCTCTGGTCATTGTTGAATCTCCGGCCAAAGCCAAAACCATCGAAAAATTTCTCGGCAAGGGGTATAAAGTGCTGGCTTCATACGGCCATGTACGCGCCCTGCCAAGCAAACAGGGGTCGGTCGATACGGAAAATAACTTCAACCCCAAATATCATATTTTACCCGAAAGTCAGAAACACATCGCGGCGCTGAAAAAAGAGGTGGCGCGCAGTGATGAACTGATTCTGGCGACAGACCTCGACCGTGAGGGTGAAGCCATTGCCTGGCATTTACTCGAAGCCTTAGGGATTGACGAACAGGGCCAAAAACCCAAAGTCAGCCGAGTCACCTTTCACGAAATTACCAAGCCCGCTATTCAAGCGGCTATGGCCGCGCCGCGGGCCATTGCCCGTGATCTGGTCGATGCTCAGCAGGCCCGTTCGATCCTCGATTATCTGGTGGGTTTCAATTTGTCGCCATTTTTGTGGAAGAAAATCCACTATGGCTTGTCGGCCGGTCGCGTCCAATCCGTCGCCCTGCGCATGATCTGTGAGCGCGAGGCCGAAATCGATGCCTTTGTGCCGCGTGAGTACTGGACAATTGAAGCCCAGCTGGCGAAACTGCCCCAGGCCGGTTTTGTCGCCCACCTGCACGCGCGCGATGGCAAGCGCCTGGACAAATTTGCCCTGGCAACATCCGCCGCTGCGCAAGGGGTGTTGGCCGATTTGACCGATGCCCCCTGGTCGGTGAGCAACCTGGAGCAGAAGCAGCGTAAACGTAACCCGGCTCCTCCCTTTACCACCAGCACCCTGCAACAGGAAGCCAGCCGCAAACTCGGCTTCTCGGCGCGTAAAACCATGTCGACCGCGCAAAAGCTCTATGAAGGGATTGCGGTGGATGATGGCACTCATGGTTTGATCACCTATATGCGAACTGATTCGGTGGCCCTGTCAACGATTGCGACGAGTGAGGCACGTGAGGTGATCTGCAAGCTTTACGGTGCGGATTATGCCCTTGATAAGCCACGCATTTACACTAATCGCAGTAAAAATGCCCAAGAAGCCCACGAAGCCATTCGCCCGACCAGCGTGGCGCGAACTCCCGAATCCCTGAAAGCCTATCTTTCGTCCGACCAGTTGCGCCTTTATCAACTGATCTGGAAACGTACCGTCGCCTCGCAGATGGCCCAGGCGGTTTTTGATGCGACTACGGTGGATATCGCTGCCGGGCCGCGGTATGTGTTTCGCGCCACGGGGCAGGTTATTCGTTTTGCCGGGTTTATGCTGCTGTACATTGAAGGCACCGACAACGGCGAAGAGGAAGAAAAGGAAGGCTTGCTGCCGCCCATGCAGACCGGTGATCTCCTTGATTTGCAGCAAATCGACCCCAGCCAGCACTTCACCCAGCCGCCACCGCGGTTTACCGAGGCCAGTCTGGTAAAATCTCTCGAAGAGTATGGTATTGGTCGTCCTTCGACCTATGCCAGTATTATGAACACCCTGGTTACGCGTAAATATGTGCGGCTCGAAAAACGGATATTTTACCCTGAAGACGTGGGTAAGGTGGTGGCAAAACTTTTAACCGACCACTTCAGTCAGTATGTCGATTACGCGTTTACCGCCGGCCTCGAAGAAGAACTCGATGCTATTTCCCGCGGTGAAAAACAGTGGATTCCGGCGGTCAAACAATTCTGGGAGCCTTTTATTGCTCTATTGAAAGTCAAAGACAAGGAAGTCAGCAAGGCCGATGTCACTACCGAAAAAACCGATAAGCTCTGCTCCGATTGCGGTAAAGAGCTGGTGATCAAGCTGGGTCGTGCCGGGCGTTTTCTCGCGTGCAGCGGTTTTCCCGAGTGTCGCCATACGGAACCTCTCAGCAGTGATGGCCAAACTGCCGAAGAGGTGGTGTTGACCGACGAAAAATGTGAAAAATGTGGCGCGCCCATGCAGTTGAAACAAGGGCGCTTCGGCAAGTTTCTCGGGTGCAGCGCTTATCCCGAATGCAAAAATATTCAACCCCTCGAAAAACCCAAGGCCCTGGATATCGCCTGTCCCCAGTGTAAAGAGGGGGAAATGATGGAGAAGAAGAGCCGTTATGGCAAAATCTTCTATTCTTGCAATCGTTACCCCAAGTGCAAATATGCCCTGTGGAATCCGCCCAAAGCGCAAGCCTGCCCCCAGTGCAACTGGCCCTTGACGGAAATCAAAACGACCAAACGTTTTGGTACGGTGCAGCGTTGTCCGCAAGAGGGCTGTGGCTGGGAAAATGAACTGGTCGCTCCTGAAAAAAAGCCAGTGACAAAAACGGCGCTAAAAAAAGCACCGGCCAAGAAGGCCCCGGTGAAAAAGACCCCGGCAAAAAAACTGGTGGCCCGAAAGGCATCGATTAAAAAAGCCTGAGCTTAGGCCAAAAATCAAAAATGCGACCGGTCGGGCTTGTGCAAGTTCGACCGGTTTTGCATTGTGCTGAAAATAGCTTATCGGCCCACGCAAAACACGAAAAGATATGGGAAAACAAAACGTATGATGGATGTAAAGGTTATCGGCGCAGGGCTGGCGGGGTGTGAAGCCGCCTGGCAACTGGCAAATTTTGGTGTCAGGGTCAAGCTCTACGAAATGAAACCCCTGCGCTTTTCAGCCGCCCACCAGACGGAACAGCTGGCCGAACTGGTGTGTTCCAACAGCCTGCGTGGCACGGGCATGAACAACGCGGTAGGCTGTTTGAAAGAAGAGCTGCGGCGCATGGATTCCCTGTTTATCCAGGCTGCCGACGCCAATGCGGTTCCGGCCGGTGGCGCCCTGGCCGTCGATCGCGACGAATTTTCCGCGTTTATCACCCGGCAGATTGAAAATCACCCCTTGATTTCCATCATCCGTGAAGAAGTGCTGCGCCTGCCGGAAGAAGGCCCCGTGATTCTGGCCAGCGGGCCCTTGACTTCCGATGCCCTTTCGCAGGATCTGGTGCGGCTCATCGGTCAAGAACAGCTCTATTTTTACGATGCTATTGCGCCGATTGTCGAAGCGGACTCCATCAATTTTGATCATGCCTGGAAGGCGTCGCGTTACGATAAAGGGGGCGATGACTATATCAACTGCCCCCTGGATCGTCAGCAGTACGAAAATTTCGTTGCCGAATTGCTTGCTGCCGACAAGGTTGCCGGACGCGAGTTTGAAAAACTGATCCATTTCGAAGGCTGTATGCCCATTGAAGCAATGGCGGCGCGCGGCTTGCAAACCTTGGCCTTTGGTCCGATGAAACCGGTGGGCTTGCCCGATCCACGCACCGGACATCCACCCTATGCCGTGATTCAATTGCGTCAGGACAACCGGCACGCCAGTCTTTACAACCTGGTTGGGTTTCAAACGCGTCTGACCTGGCCTGAGCAGCAGCGGATTTTCCGTATGATCCCCGGCCTCGAAAACGCCCGCTTCGCCCGCCTGGGCAGTATGCACCGCAATACTTTTGTTAATGCCCCCCGCTGTCTGGATCGGCGTCTGCGTCTAATCAACGCGCCCCAGATCACCCTCGCCGGGCAGCTCACCGGAGTTGAGGGGTATGTCGAATCCGCCGCCTGTGGATTTCTGGCCGGGCTGTTCGTTGCGGGTGAAATGTTAGGCCGGGATATCCCCGCCCCGCCGGATGCGTGTGCCCTGGGCGCCTTGTTGAACCACCTGCAGGGCGCCGAAAGTGAAAACTTTCAGCCGATGAATGTCAACTACGGGCTCTTTCCGGCGTTGGAAGGACGAAAACTGAAACGCACCGACCGCCGTCTGGCCCTTGCGGAACGGGCCCTGGCGGTGCTGCCCGCCTGGTGGCAGCCGCTTGCGGAAAAACGCTCGTCAAAAGAATTGCAACTCTGATGGAAAACACCATCATTCTCGCTTCGGCCTCACCGCGTCGGCGCGAATTACTCGCTCAGCTTGGCTATGCGTTTGAAGTCATTCCCAGCCAGGCAGCTGAAGACGAAGTTGCGGGTGACAGCCCGCAGCAGCATGTGATGCGTTTGAGCCGTGATAAAGCCTGCGAGGTTGCGACCCGCGATAAAATCACGGGGCGCTGGGTGATCGGCAGCGACACCATTGTCTTGCGCGACGAGGTGATTCTGGGCAAACCCCAAAACGATGAAGAGGCCGCCCGCATGCTGCGTTCTCTGGCGGGGCGCAGTCATGAGGTGCTGTCGGGTTACGCGGTGCTCGACCGTGCCACTGGCGAGCAGCGCCTGGGGGTTGTGACCACTAAGGTCTGTTTCCGCGCGTTGACAGAGGCCGAAATCTCGGGCTACATTGCCAGCAAGGAACCGGCGGACAAGGCGGGGGCCTACGCAATTCAGGGGCTTGGCGCCTTCATGGTCAGTCGCATTGAAGGGAGTTATTCCAATGTTGTTGGCTTGCCCTTGTGTGAACTGGTGCAGGCCCTCGAAGCGCTGGGTGTGCCCTTGCCCCTGGCGCAATTCACCAAGAATGGAACAGGTACGTGACCCTCATTGCTCAAAATCTGGCACATATCCAAGACCGCATCCGCGGGGCTTGTGAGCGCTCGGGCCGCGATTCGCAGCAGGTGCGCCTGATTGCGGTGAGCAAAAAGAAGCCTCTGACGGATATCGAAACCGCCGCCGCCGCCGGGCAAACGCGGTTCGGCGAAAGCTATGTGCAAGAGCTGGTCGAAAAGATTGGGGCTGCCGCCCAACCCCTGGAATGGCATTTTATTGGCGGACTGCAAAGTAACAAGGTCAAATATCTGCGCGGACTGCCGACTCTGATCCACTCGGTTGATCGTTTATCCCTTGCCCGAGAAATCAGTCGTCAGTGGCAAAAAATTGATCAAAGGGCAAACATTCTGCTGCAATTTAACCTCGGCGGTGAAAGCAGCAAAAGTGGCGCTGCGGCCGCTGATGCGCTGAAGCTGGCGCAACAGGTGAGTCAGTTGCCCAACCTGATCGTCTGCGGGCTCATGACTCTGCCGCCCTATTTTGATGACCCCGAAAAGGTGCGTCCCTACTTCCGGCAACTGCGTGAACTGGCGGATCAGTTGCGCGGACAAAATTTAGCCAATGTGCAACTGACGGAACTTTCCATGGGCATGAGTCAGGATTTTGAAGTTGCCATTGAAGAGGGCGCAACCCTGGTACGGGTCGGCAGCGCTATTTTCGGTGCGCGAGACTAGCCCCGCGTGATTTGCCCCGCCCCCGCGTTTTTTCCACTTTCCCCATGACCCACCCCCGGCCTTTACGTCAGCGCGAAATTGCACTCTTCTTCTTTCCTCTGCTGCTCAATGTGCAGCTGATGAGTGTTTCTCATACCATTATCAACGGTGGGCTGGCGCGCCTCGATGATTATGTCACCGCTCTGGCCGGGATGGCGGTTGCCATGGTGGTGCATCTGTTTATCGCTTCACCCGCCTATCAAAACCACACCATTACCATCGCCATGGTGCGTGGGCGGCAATCCGTGCACGGGGTGCTGCTGTTCGTCTTTCTGGCCGCGACCTATATTGGGGTAATGCTCGCCTTGATTGCCTACACCCGCCTGGGTGATCTGGTGTTCATCGACCTGCTTGGCGTGCCGCCCGAGATCGCGGTGGCCGCGCGCGAAGCTCTGCAACTCATGGCTTTTTTGCCTTTTTTTACCGGGCTGCGGGGCTTCTTTCAGGGGTTGGTGATTCGCGCCCGCCGCACTTCTCTGGTTTCTTTGGCCACCGGGATTCGGGTTGGGGCGCTCTTCGCCTCTCTCGCTCTGGGGCGCCCGTGGTTTGGTGGCGCCCAGCTTGGCGCCTTTGCCCTGGTCAGCTGTGTGATCTGTGAAACCCTGTTCATGGCCTTCTTCGCCTGGCGCGTGCATCTGCCCCTCACTGAGCAGGAGCCCCAGCCATCAACGCGTGAGATTCTGCGTTACGCTTTTCCCCTCGCCTATTCCTCGTGCTTGCAGCAGACAATTCCCCTGTTGATCAATTCCATTCTCGGCCGCCTGCCCGATGCCGCTCTAGCGCTGGCTGCCTTCGGGCTCATTCGCGGTTTTCTGTTTCTGCTCGCCGGGCCCATGCGTAACTTGCAACAAGCCCATATGACCCTGGTCAAGACTCTGGCCGATGATCGTACCTTGCGGCGTTTCGCCATCGTTGTCGCCCTGGGTTTGGGCGCAGTCGTGCTGGTGGTTGCCGGTCCGGCGGCACGACCGGTGCTCGGTGGATTGCTCGGAGTGGACGCCCAGCTCCTCGACTATCTGCGCTGGTCTTTCGCGGCCTGTGCTTGTTTTCCGCTCCTTTATGCGGCCACCAATCTTTTGCGTGGCTGGTACGCCGGAGCGCACAAAACGGCACTTCTTGGCTATTCGACCCTGTTTAAATGTGCTTTTCTGCTGCTGGTCTGGTGGCCCCTGGTTCATTATCAGCCGCCTGCTTCCGGTATCGCCATCGGCATTGCCTTGCTGCTCTGTGCCGAAGGCCTTGAAGCTCTTTATTTGCGTGTTCAACGTCGGCGTCAGCTTGCGCAGATGCAGCTGCCGGTGCCAGAATAGTTGTATGTCAAAGGTTCAGAAACATCCTTGCGTCGATTGCAAAATGTGCCAGTGGTGTAGTGACGAACGCTGCCGCCTGTGTTTGAAAACCGGCTGCGGCAAGAAACTGAGCATCCGCGAGCAGATTGTGCGCTACGAGCGTTTGAATTCAGAAAACCTCAATAACCGTCAAACCGCAAACCCCGAAGACCGGGGCGACAACGCATAACCAGAGAGGGGAAATTCATATGTCCGTGGCAAAAATATCAAACCGGAAAAAATTCATCAGCGCTCTCTTGTTTTGCCTCTTTCTCTTGGTCCTGAGTGCACTTGCAGCCCAGGCGTTCGAGCCGATGCTGCCTCAGACGGACTCCGGCGTCGAAAATCTTCGCGGCTGGTTGATGAGTGAAAAGCTCGACGGGGTACGGGCGCGCTGGGATGGCAGTGAGCTCTGGTCGAAACATGGTGAGAAATTCACTCCGCCCGCAGAGTTTACCCGCAACCTGCCACCCTTCGCCCTTGAAGGCGAGTTGTGGGGCGGGCGCGGCACCTTTGAACAGACGGTGTCAATTGTCAGCCGCCGGCAAGCCCATGCCGGCTGGTTGGGGTTGCAGCTGGCAATTTTCGATGTCCCCGCGGCTGCGGGTGGCTTCCGTCAGCGGATTGAACAGGCGCGCGCCTGGTTTATCGCGCATCCCGCGAACTATGCTTTTGTAATTGACCAGATTCCGGTGCGTGATCGGGCCCAGGTGGAGCAAGAACTGCAACGAGTGGAAAAAATTGGCGGCGAAGGTCTCATCGTGCGGCGGCCCGATAGCCTCTACCGTGGCGGTCGCAGTGCCGAAATTCTCAAAGTCAAAACCTACCTCGATGCCGAGGCAAAGGTTATCGCCCACCTTCCCGGTCAGGGACGCAACCTCGGTCGGTTAGGAGCCCTGCGGGTAGAAGAAACCAACGGCACCCGCTTCAAAATCGGCACGGGATTTACTGACGATCAGCGTAACAATCCGCCACCGCTGGGCAGCCTGATCACCTTCAAATTTTATGGCCGCTACCCTTCAGGTTTACCAAAATTCCCCGTTTTCCTGCGCGTAAGAATCGACAGTGCACTTTAAATCGCAACGCACGCCGCATTGCGGCGTCTTGTCATAATCGCCTTTTCCGCCCCGAGAAGGACTCAGTATTCTTTGTTATCGACCTTTTCAAAGTCGATGTGGATGTAGTAGAAACAGGCCGTGGTCAGCCTGGCCTGTTTGCAACTCGCTACGGGGGCGGTGACGTTTGCAAACTGGTAAAAACAGGGTAAGCTCACCGAGGAGTTTGAATATTCAGGAGTGGAGAGGGACGCTAAGAAGATAACCAACAACGGAAAAAGGGAGAATTTATGATCGGGTTCATTGTGCTGGGAGTAGTGTTGCTCTTAATCGCCTTGGTGGTGCTTTACGCCATCATTATCTACAACGGCTTTGTCAGCATGAAAAACCGCATTGACCGCGATTGGAGCAACATTGATGTCATGCTGAAGCAGCGCTTCGATGAATTGCCCAAACTGATCAAGGTGTGTGAAGGCTATATGCAGCACGAGCAACACACCCTTGAAGCTGTCATCAAGGCACGCTCTGCGGTTAATAATGCGGGCAGCGAAAACCAGCAATTGGCCGCCCAGAATGCTTTGACTGATACGCTTAAGTCATTGTTCATGGTTGTTGAACGCTACCCGGATTTGAAAGCCGACAAGGCTTTTCAACAGCTTTCCAACCGCATCAGCGAGCTTGAAGACCAGATCGCCGACCGGCGTGAGCTGGTCAACTCAGCGGTGACAATTTACAACACACGCCTGGATCAATTTCCCGATGTGTTCGTGGCCCGCTTGTTTAACTTCCCCCCTCGCACCCTGTGGAAAATCGATGCCGCCCATCGCCAGGATGTTGCGGTGAGCTTTTCCTCTCAATGAGGATGCTGCCAAGAAGGTTTTTGCGCTAAAGATCCGTCCGGCGCAGGTCGAAGAAAGAAGAGCTTTGTCTTTTGTTCGTCAGCAATTCGGCAGGCCATGATTCATGAGATGCTGACGCAACAAAGCTGCTTTTTTCTCGGATGTTCATATCTTGTGAACCTGGACGCGAAGGTTTTTTCAGTGTCTGTGCCCGATCACTACCGCCAACTGGGAATTGCATCTAGTGCTAGCCCGCGGGCCATTCGTGCGGCCTACCGCCGTCTTTTGATGCGTTATCATCCCGACACCAATGGCGGGCGGCGGGTGAACGAAACTCAGCTGTCTTTGGTGCTCGAAGCGGGACGTGTGCTGGGCAATCCCGAACTGCGCACCGCATATGACCGCAGGATGTTCGCTGACCGAAGTTCGTCGTACGCCGCAGTCACGGTTGATCCGCCTCGATCATTGAATTTGAGCGAAAATCTCAAACAACTTGGTGCCGGAGTTTTTCGACGTTGGGCCGATTTGCACCGCCGTTTTTTTAACGCCGAAAAAGCCGCGCAGTTTCATCAGGTGCGGCGTAAACACTCAGAGACCCAAGACCTTAAGTTTAATGAGCACCTGAATGCCGCAATACGTCAAACACATCGCGTCAATTATGAATTTCATGCCGATGGCGTCTGGCGCAGAAAAGACCCTGGTGTCAAAGCAAAACCAATGGCGACCTTGCATAAACGCGTTAGATTATGGTTGTTGTTGATCTTTGTTTTAAAATTGTGGCGGGAATAGTTATGAAGGGAGATCAGCGCCGAAAAAGCTGAGCGCTCTGCCAACGCATACGGCGCAGACTGCGCGCTCCGAAATGAAGTGAGCAACTGGTTGATTCGGAAGTGTGGCCGGTTAAGCACCGCAAAAATTTTCTCAGCATGGCATTATGTCCAGAAAAGGCAGTTTTGATCGATTAGAAATCCCGTGGATAAAGCGTGCGGAACATAATGCAGCCCCTGGTTCCGGTCAAGAAGATTTTTTGCTAAAATACTGTTATTAAATGGAAAACCGCTGCAACATCGGCTGGAATGACCTGCCCAGACGTCATTTTTTTGTCAGACATCCGTGCCAGCCGGAAACAAAACTTTGTTTTTCCCCACTTACCCCCTGTCCGGAGGATTCCGATGAACAGTGTCCCTGAAAATCGGCGTAAAATGTGCGAACTGCAGGCCGCCGGCCTGATGGAAGAGATGGATCAACTCAGCAATAACCCGGCCTTTGTGTGTGGCAAATGTCGCCGTAAGGCCAACCTTGCCGAGGCTTTGCATAACCCCCTGCCGCTGAAAAAATCGGCGGGAGATAATTTTTGGGGATGACATAAGCCCAAAGCACCAACGCAAAACGCCTCTGCGGTCGATTGAGCGCAGAGGCGTTTTGCGTTGAAAAAATTGCTGCTACATCTCAGCTGCCACCGTAGCTGTGCAGTCCCGACAGTACCAGATTCACTCCCAGGTAACAGAAGATCGTGGCGGCAAAGCCAATGATCGAAAGCCAGGCGGCACGCCGTCCAACCCAGCCGCGGGTAAAACGGGCATGGAGGAAAGCGGCATAGATAAACCAGACAATCAGGCTCCAGGTTTCTTTGGGATCCCAGCTCCAGTAAGTGCCCCAGGCATAGTTGGCCCAGGCGGCACCAGTAATAATTCCCAGGGTCAAAAGCGGAAAACCGATCATAATCGCACGGTAGTTGATATCATCCAAAACCCGTGCGCTGGGGAAGACCCCCAGGATACCGCCGATGGGCGAATTTTCGGCTTTCTCTTCTTTGCCGACCTTGATCAAATACATGATCGATACGCCGCAAGCCACCGCAAAGGCAGCGTAGCCCAGAAAGCAGGTAATAACATGGTAGGTCAGCCAGTTGCTTTGCAGCGCGGGCACCAGGGGATCAATGGAGGCACTTAAGCCGAATTGGGCCCAGATCATGCCAAAAAAGGCAAAGGGGATAACAAAGGCTCCCATGGCGGGCTGCTTGTATTTCCAGTCGACCAGCAAATAAATCAGCAAAATTGACCAAGCGAAAAAAACCACAGATTCGTACAGATTGGTCAATGGCGCACGCCCATCCCCCCCCAGCAGTTGATAAGACTCATACCAGCGCAGGCCCAATGCCAGGGTGTTGGCGAGAAAACCACCTACCGCGACCAGCTTGGCAAGTACAGCTACGGCAGAGCTGCGCGTAACGACAAAGGCAATATAGATAACCATCGCGGTAAAATAGGCGAAGGTGGTAACGTTGAAAAATAAATTACTGTCCATTGCGTGCTCTCCTTGCCTCTTCAGGCTTTGTTTTCGATCGTTGTTTCGATCTGCTTGATAAGGTCTTCAAATCTCATGGCGAAGGCCGCCTGGTTGCGGTGAGCATTGGCGGCAACCTGCACCAGGGTCTTGCCCTTTTCTTCACGCAGACGCACCCACAGGCGACGGTGAGAGAAGAAAAAGGCCCCCATGGAACCGAACACCATCATGAAGCAACCCGTCCATACCACCCAGACTCCTGGATCTTTAGCCACTTGCAAGCCGGTGTATTGCGGCTGATTGTACCCCTTGAGGGCAAAACTGAAATCGCCACCCCGACGTGCATCGAACTGGGGGAAGTTCTGCATAATTACAAAGGGCGTACGGTGGGTTCCGTCGGGGGCATCGACATGCAGGCGGGCAGCCGGACCGAAGCGATCGTAATTGGGGGTGAAGTCATCGACGGAAAAACTGAAACCACGGGCCAGCTGATTTTTTTTGCCTTGCGCGGTGGTCACCTGAACCTTTTCCCCCGTCTGATTGTCGGTCACCTCTAGCTCAAAGGTTCCCGTTCCGGCCGGGCCGTAGCTCGACTGGTAAAAGGTAATCCCTTTATAGCTCAGAGGATGATTGACCTCGATCTTTTTCTTGAGAACCTCCTTGCCGCCATCAAGGACTACCAGTTCACTGCTGTAAGTTTTGGGGCGCTGAGTTCCGGCATAATAGACTACATCAAAATCATCGCAGCGCACCGAAAAACCCAGCTCAATGGGAGTTTCACCGCCGCGTGGCCAGACCTGACTGATGGAAGTCCCCTCGACAATATTGACATAAGCCTTGTAGCCCCAAACGGTGCCAACCATGGCACCAACCATAATCACCAGAATTGACAGGTGGGTCATATAGGCACCAAAACGCGAATAAATGCCGCCCTGGGCAAAAAGATGCACGGCGCCATCGGCTTTGGTTTCAACGGGTTTGGCAAAATGGCTCTTGATGGTTGCATTCAAACGCGGTAGCAGGCTGGCGATCGATTCTTTCGTGCTGAATTCGCCTTTATTGGCCGAGTTTTTAAAAGTGGCGTCACTGGCGATCAGCTGCGGGCTGACGACAAATTTCCAGGCCCGGGGAAAGTTTTTGATCGAACAGCAAATTAGGTTGACGCTGAAAAGACCGAGCAAGCCGACAAACCACCAGGAGTGATACATATCGGTAAACTGAAGTTTGGTGAAAAGCTCGTAGTTAGATTGGCCATACTCGCGAATATACTCCTCAGCCGATCCCCCCTGCTGAATAACGGTGCCAATAATCGAGGTCACCGAAAGGAGCAGTAAAATAAGAATTGTTAGTTTCAGGGAACAGAAAAAATCCCAGACGCTATCTACAAATGTCGTTTTTTTGGTATTCAAGGTGCGATATCTCCGTGGGTTAATACAGACGACCCCGCTCAAATATGACAAACCTCGTCATAATATCCGGGGCGGGACAGAGCGTCAACCTGCTAGGGTGAGATATCTCAGATGATAAGAATGGTCGTGCGGATCTGCTCAAGGCGCAGGGGGAGTTGCCCATTCTGGGTTGGCAGCTGCTGCACAACCAGAATAAATGGAGCCAGTTGAACCGGCTTGGCACAGCGAAAAAGCGGGGCGTAACTGCGTGATCCCGACCAAGCCAATAGCTGGCCTCGGCTGAGACTAAATAGTTGAGAATCTGCCTGGGTCTGACTTGTCGAATGGCTGTGATGGCAAAAATCTGCCAGAGAAGGAAGCTCTTCCCTTTCAAAGGACAGGGGGTGGCAACTTGTGACCAAGGCCGAATTTGATTCATCTGTCAACGGGGTTTCATAACAGTGCAAAGCACACTGTAGACTGCCACTACTCAAAATAATAAAGAGCAGCCCAAGCACAAAGATCAGATGACGTAACGGGGCTTCAAGCATAAAAACAGACAGGTCTCCCAAATAAAACGAGCCGCGACACTATAAACGTCCTGCGCCTTTCCTGCAAGCGCAATGCCGATTCGCTGGTATTTTTGCTATTCTGAAGGCACGCAGGGTTTCCAGGGTGGGAAATTATGCGGCCTCACGTCTTGTGGTGCTCAGAGTCCTGCCTCAGCCAGGCCTTCAATCAGTTCACGTTGCCTTGCACTCAGGGTTTGAGGCACGCTGACCTGGATCACCGCATAGAGATCGCCCGCAGGTTTCGTCGACGATTGCGGTACGCCAAAACCGCGCAGACGAATTTTACTCCCTGGCTGCATGCCCGCCGCAATTTTCACGCGTTTATTGCCTTTCAGGGTGGGAACCTCAACGCTGGTTCCTAAACATATCTGGCTGAAGGGCAGGGGGACATCAACCAGCAGATCACGATCTTCACGACGAAACACGGGGTCGGCGTCGATATGAACCTGCAGGAAGAGATCGCCCGGCTTACCACCGGCCGGTGCTTCCCCGCCCTTGCCGACAACGCGTAACTTGGCACCTTCTTCAATCCCCGCGGGAATGCGGACATTAATCTGTTCCACCCGCTGATCGCTACGATAATCGACCCGCCGTTCGCCCCCTTGGATGGCCGTACGCAGGGGGACACTGATTTCCATCGAATAATCCTGTCCCTTCAGTGGCGGCCGATGGATTCGCCCGCGTGCACCCCCGCGGCCACGTCCGCCACCAAACAACTGACTAAAAATATCCTCAGCACCTCCACCGCCAAACAAATCGCCCAGGTCAACATTGCGAAAGATATCTTCCTGAGTGTATCGTTGATGAAAGCCGCTTTCACCGAAGTTGTCATACTGTTTACGCTTTTCAGCATCAGACAGTACCGCGTAGGCTTCGGTAATTTCTTTAAAACGTTCTTCAGCGGCTTTATCGCCGGGATTGCGGTCGGGATGGTAGGTCTGGGCCAGTTTGCGATAGGCTTTTTTGAGAGCTGCCGGTTCAACGGTGCGTTCAACACCCAAAGTTTTATAGTAATCTTTTGCCATATATGGTTTATTCCACCTCAAGAGGATTAAGGGCACAAATCAATTTCGTAACGGCTTAACGAGCAGTGCCCGGGCTAGCTATGGAGCGAGTCTCTGGCGCCCGAATGGCGACAGCTGATCTCCATGGAGGGGTTTATGCGGCCCGTGGCAGGGGGCTCTTGAACCCTGCGTCTACCATGCTGAAGAGATACTCAACGGCTAACTATAAAAACCGCGGCGGTTGCCGTCAAGCAGCATTCTGCATTTGACGCTCAATAATCTCGCCGTTAGTATGCGGCAAGGCTGGCGCAGGGCAGCCGATCCAAGGAGCAGAAATTATGAAAATTGTCGTTATAGGAGCAGGCATTTCCGGTTTATCGACTGCCATCGCCATTGAACGCCTGGCGGCCCGGCAGGAATTGACGGTTGAGCTTGTGGTGCTGGAAAAAAATTCCCGCAGCGGCGGCAAAATTTTCAGTATTAAGGAAGAAGGGTATATGTGTGAATGGGGGCCCAACGGCTTTCTCGACAACAAACCCATGACCCTGGAACTTTGTGCACAGCTGGGAATCACTGACCGACTGCTGCGTTCTGACGACAACGCGCGTAAGCGCTTTATTTATGCCGCGGATCAATTGCACCGCCTGCCGGAAAATGGCCCGTCTTTTCTCCGGTCAAAATTGCTCAGCTGGCCGGGTAAAATGCGTTTGGCGGCTGAAATGATGATTCCGCCCAAACGCGATGGCGAAGATGAAACTCTGGCCAATTTTGCCCGCCGTCGCCTCGGCAGTGAAGCCCTTGAAAGGCTCATCGGTCCGATGGTGTCCGGCATTTTTGCCGGTGATCCCGAAACCATGAGCCTGCAGAGCTGTTTTCCGCGTATTTATCAACTGGAACAGGAGTATGGTGGGCTGCTCAAGGCCATGATCAAACTGGGGAAAAAGAAGCGCGCTGAGCGCAAGGCGGGCAAACAGGTGGCCAGTGCCGCGGGGCCGGGGGGCGTACTGACCTCCTTTTCTGGCGGCATCCAGGAGCTTACCGACGCCCTGAGTCAGCAGCTGAAAGGCGAAATCCGGACTCACAGCGGGGTGACGCGTATCGCGCCGCGCGCCGAGGGTTTCTTGCTGAGTCTTGAAGATGGCAGCCAACTGGAAACGGAACTTTTGATCAGCAGCACTCCGGCCCATGCCCTGGCGGAAATACTCGCCCCGACCGATAAAAGTGCCGCCGAGCTCTTAGCTCAGATTCCCTATGCGCCGATGAATGTGGTGTGTTTTGGTTACGAGCGCAAAAAGATCAGCCGTGACCTTGCCGGTTTCGGCTACCTGATCGCCAAAGGTGAACACCGTCATACTCTGGGAACCCTGTGGGATTCAAGCATCTTTCCCAACCGCGCACCGGAGGGGCAGGTGTTGTTGCGTTCCATGCACGGCGGGGCGACCAACCCGGCCGCCGCCCTCATGAGCACTACCGAGATCAGACAGTGCGTCATGGACGATCTGCGGCGGATTATGGGCATTGAGGCTGAGCCCGACTTTGTGCGAATTTTCCGCCACGAGCGCGCCATTCCTCAATATACTCCCGGTCACGCGGCACGGGTGGCCCAATTGACCCAGCGGCTGCAGACGTTTGAGGGATTTTTTCTCACCGGCAACGCTTTTTCCGGCGTAGGTATCAACGATTGTGTCAATGCCTCAAATCAGGTGGCGGAGAAAGTCATCGCCGAACTGCGCAAGCGCCAACCGCCGTCGCTATCCGCATAAAAGGGCGGTTAAGCTAAGGCGATCATTGCGCGGAACTCTCCTTGAGTTTAGTCCTTTGGGTTAACCTGCGCCTCGTTTGACGTCTCCTCAACCCCAAAAACCTGCGCCTCAATCTCCGCCGCCATAACCTTGAGGGGCGAATGCTCAACGAAGCGAAGCCCCCCCGACTGGGTATTTTCAATCACCGAGATCGGCCCGGTATGTTCCTGCTGAATCTCCTCGACGGCCTCGCCCAAGTGGATCACCACCCCTTCCATCAAGCGGCCAAGAATATTAATTTTGGGATTGGCGGTCGGATGTTCGGATGTGCGGAAAGTTTCCAGCTCGGCATCGATCTGAACTTTTTCCTGCTCCAGGTAGACTTTACGTTCGGTCAGCAGGCTGATGCGCAGCTCGATGGCCTCCTGCAAGGCCTTACGCAGCCCAGTGCGCCCGGACAGCGGACCCAGGGCGGCACCAATGCGCTGAATTTGTAGATTGTAGCTGCGTTGTTTGTAACGCAGCTCTTTCAAACGATCGGCTTCGGGGAAGTAAACGCCCGCGGTCAAAAGGGTGCGCAGACCCGACACTGCGCCGATGACGCGCGCCTCGATCCCATCGAGAGCCACGGTTTCGCCGCCAATAATTGCGCCGCGCTCCAGCACAATGGCGCGGGTGGCCTTGACGGTACTGTTCCGTATTTCACGCGCCACATTGACCGTGCCATAGCATTGCACCTCGACCTGGTTCAAATACCCGGCCGTTAAATCTCCCCGACATTTGATTGTTCCGATATCCAGGCCCGCCATGCCCCCGATCTGAACCGGCCCTCCGGCCTCCAGGTGGCAGGCGCCCACTGAGCCGGTGACACGAATCCCCTTACTGGCGCGAATATGAAAATCGTCGAGGACATCACCTTTTATTTCGACAAAACCGTTAAAATCAATATTACCGACACTGAGATCAACGTCGCCGCTGACGACAAATTCTTCCGCAATGCTTAGAACGCGACCATCAAAGACCACGCGCCCGGCCCGGGTTGCCAGGGCTTTTTGGCCGTCAGGCGTGAATTCGATGCCCTCGCCGGGCAGAGCTTCAAGAGCTTTGCCCATCAGCGCCGGAATCGGCAGGCCATTGACGGTTTTCCCCGGGTTCCCTGCTTGCGGCGGGTGAATAATGCCAACCTGCTGCCCCGCTTCAACGTTAGTAAAGGTGTGGCGGGTGCGTAAATCAACGTAGCCCTTGTCATCTTCGGTGAATTCGGCCTCGCTGCTGCTGGTTTTAACTGTCAGTTCCAACCAGCCATCCTTGCCGGCGCCGGGGGGAGTTCCCTGGGCCAGGAGGACATTTTCCTGATTGATCCCCATGGCCGCTTTGCTGCAAAATTTGGCGATTTCCTCCAGATCAAGATTTTCCTTGACGCCGTTTTTAGCGAGCAGTTCAATGAGCTCGGAGGGGGCAATGGTATTCTCGGCGTCAAAAACAGTGATAGCGGCGGTTAAACGCAGCTGAGCGTCACCGGTTTGCAGGTGCAAAACATAGGCAGGAGTTTTCTTCTCTGCCAGAATTTTGACACCAATCTCTACCTTGTCATCAGGCCGCTTGTTTTGCGCCATCGGAAATCATCCGTCCGTCGGAAAATGTGTCAAAAAAACCCAACACTGTCTCAATAGACAGTGTACCGCGATGTGATAGCAAAGTTCGCGCCACACATACTAATCGACCCGGGCGGCAGAAAGATTGAGGAGACTTGAACTGCGCGCTTCGGCTTGACCCCCAGTGGACAGATGACTATGCTCCATGCCATTCGAGTAACACGAGCCCTCTTCCGTTTTGGTTTCATCATCCCCGGGGATTGGTATGTCGTCCATCCGTGAACGTTTTGAAAAAGATCTGGCCGCAGTCGATTGGAAGGCCTTACGCATTCATGTCCAGCGCGATGCCTTGATTCTGGTTGCCGCCCAGCTCAACCTGGTGGACGTGGCAACCTGTGTGGCGGCCGATGATAGTCACATTGTCGCGACATGGATCGAAGACGGCCTGCTGAAAAAGCCTTCGGTCGCCCAATTGGCGAGCTGGGAACTCCATCTCGATAAGCCTTTCCGCATGCTGATTGCCGCCCCC